>VFQQ010000396.1_pt1 | contig 91088 bp, 86 predicted proteins | sample 3512341 | NCBI WGS metagenome assembly VFQQ01 (sample SAMN10412373, study PRJNA504923) | tailings metagenome | isolation source: Relicate 2 Philex TSF1 revegetated site | place: Philippines: Tuba, Benguet | collected 2017-08-29 | reverse complement strand
GGCCTTTCCGCCCGGCACTCCTTTGGGGCTGGATGTGGGTGCCGAACACGAATTTGAAACAGCTTCTTAGCCGACGTTCCGGCCGGCACGACATCGCCACCTCAAACCCATCGCCCCACGGCCACCCGGGTCCAGCACGCTGCTGGCCCCGCCGGAGGCGCTTCCCGTCGCCAAACCATCGAACACGACGGACGTCCGATCTCGGACCGGCGCGGAAGACCTCCCCCTTCACGACGCCCACGTTGCACTCCCCGCGATAAGGGGAGGGGAGTCCGCGACGTCGGCTCCCAAAGCGGACACCGGTTGTTTGCTGTGGTTCCACGACGGAAAGGGCCTCCGGCGGGCAGGAGCTCCGCCCCTGCACCCGGGTAAGGGGGCCGCGTCCGTCGGGGGTGGTTCCCGGGATTCCTGCGGACGCCGCCATACCAGTCTGTTACGATTTCCCTGGCCCCCGCGAGGCTGGTTCGGATCGCGGGGCCCCACCTCTCCGTTCCAGGATTCCCGTCATGGCTCGTCGCAAGCACTACTGGGGCCGCAGCCCGCTGCCACACGACGGCGGCCCCAAGCTCTGGCGGATGATGCTGTTCCTGTTCATCCTCGGGATGATCTACACCCAGATGCGACAGGCCAGCAACTGGGCCTGGCTCGCCCGCTCCGCCCAGGCCCAGGAAGCCGCACCACAGAAGGCACCCGCCGACAATCCCGGCTCCGCTGTCCTCCCGCAGACGGGAGAGGCCCCCGGTTCGCCCAACGCCCCCCCGGCCCCGAAGCCCTGGGAGACGATCGTCGAAGGACCGACCGACAAGGAGGAATGGGAAGAACGGCGGATCAAGGACAGCCTCGCGGTCGTGACCGACAAGACGGCGATCCAGGACGCCGACATGCCCGCCTACTGGAACCTGATGCGGTGGACCCGGGCCCAGTCCACGGCCGACCTGACCGCCCGGGCGCAGCCCGGGGTTTCGATGAACGACCTCTGGCAGAACCCCACGGACCATCGCGGCAAGATCGTCCGGATCGCGCTCCATATCCGCCAGATCAAGAAGTTCGAGACCAAGGGAGAGAATTCCGCCGGCCTGAAGACCGGCTATGAGCTGTGGGGCTGGTCCGACGACTCGAAGTCGCTTCCCTTCGCCGTCATCGTTCCGGAGCTTCCCTCCGGGATGGAGGTCGGGGACAGCGTCATGGAAGAAGGGGTCTTCGCGGGCTACTTCTTCAAGTGGCTCTGGTACCAGCCGGGTGTCGGCAAGTCCCGCTCTGCCCCGATGCTGATCGGCCGGATCCACGCTGAACCCAAGATGACCAGGACCACTCCCTCGCTCCGGCAGGACCCGCTCTTCGGCTGGGTCGTCGGCGGAGTCGGCGTCGTCGTGTTCGGCATCATGCTCTGGGCCCGGCTCTCGCCGCGGCGGATCAAGCCGATCGTCACGACCCCCAGGGACGAGGAGGCTGCCATGTCGTTCCTCGAAGGGGCCTTCGGGACGGACGCGAAACCGCCCGCCTCCGAAAAGCCGCAGGAAGCGACCGCCAACAGCTGACCTGCGGGACACTCGGAAACGCTTCGGCTGACCGAGCGCGGGGCGGTGTTCCCGGTGGCGGGCAGGCCGGTCCGCGGAACCCGCCGCGGCTCCTTGACGGCGGCCCTGCGCGCCGCGAGTCTCTCGGGCTGGCGCTCGAAGCCCACGCCCCTGCTTTGAACGGTCCTTAAGCACCGTTCCACCGGAGACGACTGCAGCATGCTGACCGCCGAATCGCGACGCCGCGACTTCCCGACCCTCGGCCGCATGGCCTACTTCAACACCGCCGCCGAAGGGATTTCGCCCCTGGCGGTCGGCGACGCGCTCGCGACGTACTTCCAGCACAAACAGCTCGGGATGGAGGGGCGGACTCCTCACTTCGAGCAGCTCGCCCAGACGAAAGCCCTGGTCGCGGAGTTCTACGGCCTCACCCCCGAAGAGATCGCCGTCTGCTCCTGCTCGTCGGAGGCCTACAACCTCGCCTCGCTCGCGCTGCAGCTGAAGAGCGGCGACGAAGTCGTCATCAACGATCTCGACTTCCCCGCCGGTGTCACCCCCTGGCTGCAGCCCGGCTGCCCCGCCACGGTCAAGGTCTGGCGGTCGCAGAACGGAGCCCTCCGGACCGAAGACCTGATCCCGCTCCTCGGGCCGAAGACCCGTTTCGTCACGACGTCGCTGGTCAGCTTCTTCAACGGCTTCGTCCTCCCGATCGCCGAAGTCCGCGAGGCGGTCCGCCGCCACTCGGACGCCCTCTTCTCGGTCGACGTCACCCAGGCCCTGGGGCGGATCCCCCTGGATCTCACCGACGTCGACCTCGTCGTCAGCTCGACCCACAAGTGGATCCTCGCCACCCACGGCGGCGGACTCGTCGGCGTCCCCTCCCGCCGCGCCCGGGAACTCACCGTCCCCGCCGGCGGCTGGTACCACCTCCAGGATGCCTTCGGGGCGAGCCGCTTCGACCGGGCGGTCAGCCAGCCCGGCGCTCCCGGCTTCGCGGTCGGGATGCCGAACTTCCCCGCCATCTACGCGATCCGGGCGGCGCTCCAGTACATCAAGGAGACCGGCGTCGAGAACATCGCGGCCGCGGCCGCTCCGCTGGTCGCCGAGATCTCCCGCGAGGTCGCGAAGCTTCCGGTCGAGATGCTCACCCCTGCCGGGGCTCCCTTGGCCGGGATCCTCGCTTTCCGGCATCCCCGCTTCGAGGAGATCCACCGGCAGCTCCGCGAGCAGGAGGTTCACGTGATGGCCCACGCCGGCCGGATCCGGATCGCCGTGCACGGCTACAACACGCCGGCCGATGTGGAGCGGCTGCTGAATGGCTTGAAGGCGGTCATTACGAGCTAGTCCGCGTGTCGAGCGATGTCGAAGCGGTCCCACAGGGGACCGCCTCCATCGAGGTCTGGCTCGCCGGCGGGCGGGCTCGTGTGCTCCTGCGAAAAAACTTCCGAACGGATTCCAGTTGACGATCGCCCGCGTCGATTTTATAACCATTGAGTTATGAAACCTTCCGGTTATGAATTCGACGCCTCGGCCCGGCTGGACGCGACCTTCACCGCTCTTGCCGATCCGACCCGCCGGGCGATCCTCGCCCGGCTCGCCACGGGGGAGGCCTCCGTGGCCGAGCTCGCGGAACCGTTCGCGATGAGCCAGCCCGCCATCTCCAAGCACCTCAAGGTGCTGGAACGGGCGGGGCTCATCTCGCACAGCCGCGACGCCCAGCGCCGGCCCCGCCGACTCGAGGGGCAACCGCTCGCCGAAGCGACCGAGTGGCTCCAGCGCTACCGCGAATTCTGGGAAGGGAATTTTCACCGGCTCGATGACCTTCTCGACGAACTGCAGCTCGCCGAGAAGGCCAAGGCCGTTCCCCCTCCACCTGGGAAGAAGAAACGCGGCCCTCCCGGGAAGTAGGCCACGAGGCCGCGTCACGCTCACTCCCTCTCCCTTCTGACCAAACCGGAGCGTCCTCGCTCCCCAGAAGGGGGTTTCGTTGCCGTTGCTGTCTGCCCGTCTCCGACCCGTTCCGCATTCACCTGTCCCATCCGCCTGGAGAGACCCATGAAGAAGGCCCACACTCTCAAGCTCGCGGCCAACGGCGATCGCGAGATCGTCATGACCCGCGACTTCGACGCCCCGCGGCGGCTCGTCTTCGAGGCCCTGATCCGCCCCGAGTTCCTCCGCCGGTGGCTGCTCGGCCCCCCGGGCTGGACGATGACCGTCTGCGACATCGACTTCCAGGTCGGGGGGACCTACCGCTACGTCTGGAAGAACGAGACGGGCTACGAGATGGGGATGGGAGGCGTCTACCGCGAGATCGTCCCCGGCGAACGGATCGTCAGCACGGAAAAATTCGACCAGTCCTGGTATCCCGGCGAAGCGGTCGGCACGATCCAGCTTACGGAGAAGGAGGGCCGGACCACCCTCACCAGCACGATCCGCTACGACTCGAAAGAGGCCCGGGACGCCGTCCTCAAGAGCCCCATGGAACAGGGGGTCGCGGCCGGCTACGACCGGCTCGACGATCTCCTGGCATCGATGCCCGAAGGCTGAACCGCCGCACTCGCCAGCCGATCGGATCGCCGCAGGAGGCCGGGGACGTCGTTCCCCGGCCTCCTCGGGGTCGAGACGGGTTGTCGCAAGCCATCTCCGACAGCGAGTGAATCGGAGAGGCGTCCAGGTGTTCGTCCCGCTCGCGATGCGTGATGATGGAGCGGGCCGCGATCCCCGACTTTGACGTGGTTCTGATGACGCTCTCGCCCACGCCCGCCAATCGACTTGCGATGGAGCGGGAGCGGCACGGGGTGATGCTCGCCCTGACGGTCGTGGCCTGCCTCCTGCTGCTCGTGCTGGAAGTCCGTCCGGAGGGGAAGGTCGGCGTGGCGGGGATGGAGTCGCTCGAGCTCCCCGGGGTCTGTCTGAGCCGCCGCTGGTTCGGGATCGACTGTCCGGGATGTGGCATGACCCGGAGCCTCGTGAGTCTCGTGCACGGAGATTTCGCGGCGGCGTGGCGGTATCACCGGCTGGGGTGGGTGATCGGGCTGGCCGCCGTGGCTCAGGCGGCCGTGCGGATCGCAGCCCTCCTGTCGCTCCACCGGGGGCGGATTCTGAACACCCGCTGGCTGGATCCGGCACTCCTGGGGCTGATGCTGCTGTTGCTCGTGAACTGGGGCTTCCGCCAGTTCGGTCTGTAGTCACCGGAAGTCGGATGCGACGCTCCGTGCGCGTCCTCCAGGTCCAGCCTCACTTCTCTCGGAGGTCTTTAGCACCCTAATAATTCGTGAAGATGCGTGGTGACTGGCGGGTCACTCGCGAAAGTTCGAGGGATTGAGGTCCGTCGTGGTGGGCCGAGAGACCTGACGGATTTGCGACGCGATGACCAAGCCCCCCGACGAACCGGGTCGCCCGCCGGGGGACCTCCCCCGCCACCCCTCGCATCCCCTTCGCTCTTCCCAGCCCGTCGCCCGCCGGCGGCTTGTGGCGGGACTGCTGCTGGGACTGGCGGCCGTCGGAATCGGCTTCGCGCTGTGGCGGCCGCACGAGCCCGCTCCGGTCCCGTCTGAATCGACTCCCTCGGTTGCCGAGTCGACTCCACCTGCTCCGGCATCCGCCGAGACCTGGACGCGACCGAACGACCATCGGGACTTCGTCGGCACGGAGCGGTGCGCCGAGTGCCACCAGGAGATCGCCACCTCGTTCGCCGCCCATCCGATGGGGCGGAGCTCGAGAGCCGTCTCGTCCCCCGCGGAGTTCCTGAAGACGCATCCCCCCAACGATGTCCCCGGAGACCACTGGATCTACGGTGTCCGGGCCGACGGAGAGACGCTCATCCATCACGAGCGGATCGAGGACCGGGCGGGAGAGACGATCTACGACCTCGCCAAGCCGATGGCCTACGCCGTCGGCTCCGGAAAACGGGCGATCGCCTTCCTGCATCCGGTCGCGGGGGAAGGGGGAGATCCTGGCGGAGCAGGCGACACCCTGCTCTGCATGTCGCCGCTGAACTGGTACGCGGACGCCGGGAAGTGGGACTTCGCCCCCGGCTACACCGGGTCCGACCCGCGGCGGTTCGACCGCCGGATCACCGACGAGTGCCTGAGCTGCCACGTCGGCCGGGTCCAGGAGAGCACGACAGGGAGGAACCTGTACGCCGACAAGCCGTTTCATGAGGTCGCGATCGGTTGCGAGAACTGCCACGGTCCCGGGCGAGCGCACGTCGATGCGGCGGTCTCGAAGGGGGATGAGGCGAAACTGCGGGAGACGATCGTCAATCCGGAGCATCTTGCCCCGGGCCGCAGGGATGCGGTCTGCTACCAGTGCCATCTTCAGGCGGCCGCCCGGGTCCCCCGTCGCGGGCGGAGCGAGTTCGACTTCCGTCCCGGGATGGAGCTCTCCGACATCTGGACTCACTTCGACTCCGGCAGCGACGTCGCCGAAGACGGCAAGATGCGGTCGGTGAACCAGGTCCAGCAGATGCGGGAGAGCCGTTGTTACCTCGCGAGCGAAGGCCGCTTCGGCTGCGTCTCCTGTCACGACCCGCACTCGGTCCCCGAGCCCTCCCGCAAGATCGCCCACTACCGCGACCGCTGCCGGACCTGCCACACCCCCGACAAGGACTGCACCGAACCGCTCGACCGCCGCCAGACGGTCGACGACTCCTGCATTGCCTGCCACATGCCGACCCGCGGGGCCACGAACGTCGCCCACATCAGCCTGACCGACCACCGTGTCCTCCGCCGTCCCGACGGGGCCGCTGAATCTCCCCCTCTGGACCAGGCGGGGACGACGCTCCGGTTCTTCGACCACGCCGATCGCCGGCTCCCTCCCGACGAGCAGCAGCGGGCGATCGGCCTCGGGCTCGGGCAGTACTTTTCACGGAAGGGGACGCTCCCTCCGGCGGAGCTGATCCAGACCCTCATCGGCTCCCTCGGCCCCGGCGGAACGCGCGAGTCCGGCTCGGAAGCGGACGGCGAGGTCCTCGTGGCGATCGCCGCGATGGCCCAGCAGCGTGGCGATTTTCCGACGGCGCTCGCCTACTACGAACGGGCGAGCCGCGTTCCAGGCTTTGCCGAGCCTGCCAGTTCGGGGCTGATGGATCTCTACGCGCTCCAGGAGCGCTGGGCCGACGTCATCGCCGCCGGGGACCGCCTCCTCAGGATCGACCCTGAGGACTTCCGGGCCCGGGCTCTCCGCGGCCAGGCCCTCGTCGCCAGCGGCAAAACGGCCGAAGGGTTTCAGGAGGTTGAGCGGGCCCTGGCGCTTCATCCTTCGCTCATTCCACTCCGGGAATGGCTGATCCAGGCCTACCGTCAGGCCGGACGGGGAGACGACGCCGACCGGAACCAGGCGATTCTCGACCGCATCCAGCAGGCGAGCGCTCCTCGCCAGTGACTCCCGCGAAGATCACCCGCGTCCCGGTTCCGCGTTACACTGACGCTCCGCCCTCGGGCGAACTGCTGCGCGGTCACCGCTCTCAATTCCCCGTTCTGAGCCCCCCATGTCGGAAACCCACTGGAATCTCGCGCTGAAGACGCTCGGCGGGCTCCAGTTCTGGGGAGACGTCTTCGCCCTCCATGGCTGGCGGATCCAGCACAACGTCCTCACCGGGCACTACCGGCTCCTCGACCCGGACGACGTCCGCCACGCCTGGGGGACCAAGGAGCACTGCCTCGCCGCGATCAAGGGGATCCGCGAGGAGCGAAAAATCCTGCCGATGACCGGCAAGGTCGCGGTCCTGATTCACGGCATCACCCGCTCCTCGAAATGTTTTCGAGCGATGGAGCCCGCCCTCCACGCCGCCGGCTTCACGACCCTCGGGTTCGACTACCCGAGCACGCAGGTCACGATCCCCGAGTGCGCGAAATACCTGCGGCAGTTCCTCGAGTCGCTCGACGGAGTCGAGGAGATCCATTTCGTCGTCCACAGCATGGGGGGCCTTGTCGTCCGGGCCGCGCTCGCGGAGCACCAGGACCCGCGGATCAGACGGATGGTGATGCTCGGCGTCCCGAACCTCGGGGCCCGGATGGCGAACCTCGTCAAGAACTTCTTCGCCTTCAAGATGATCTTCGGCCCCGCCGGCCAGCAGCTCGTCGAAGAGGCGGCCGGCCTGATCCCCGGCCTCCCGACACCGAACTTCGAGTTCGCGGTCGTCGCCGGCGCCCGCGGCACTCCCGACGGCTTCAACCCTCTGATCCCCGGCGACGACGACGGCACCGTCAGCGTCGCCGCGACCCGGCTTCCGGGGGCCGCCGACTTCCTCACGGTCCCCGTCCTCCACTCGTTCCTGATGAGCAACACCGACGTGATCGCCGCCTGCCGGCGGTTTCTGGAGACGGGGGCGCTGCGAGAGAACGGCGTCCGCGAGCCGATCGAGTAAAGTCTTCGTCCTCGACAGGGTCGCTCGCCGACTCTCATCGAAACCGCCCGATACGCCGACACCTGGAGAAGGACCAAGAGTCCGTTTGATGCTCCCCACCATTGATACGCTCGTGACGTTCCTGACTCCCCGGGAAGGGGGGAGACGGTCCCTCTCGCATCTCGGACCTCAGTACATGCCGCACCTCGTGGTTCAGCCGGCCGATGTGCGCACCGTGCCGGCTGACGGGAGCCGCGAAAACTATCTCGGGATCCGGTTCCGCGGGGGGCCAGCGAAACTGACGTATCTGGAGACCGCACTCTGCCGGTGGGAGCTGATGTATTACCCCCAGGTGAACTACGAGGAAGTGCAGGTCGGAGCGACGTTCACGCTGCGGGAAGGGGGCCGCATCGTCGGATTCGGCACCGTGCAGGAGCGGTATTCCGAAGCGGACGAACCCGCGTGAGCCCCCCTTGGCGGGGGCCGCGGGATGCGGTCAGTCCTCTCGCTTGGAACGGGACCGCGCGGCGGATAGGCTCCCGGCGGAGGTCACTCATGCGCGCTCGCTGGATCCTGGCTCTTCTGTTCCTCGGCTCATCCTTCGCCACGGCGGCCGACCCGCCGAAACGGGTCCCCCTCGACGGCCTGCCGATCGAAGTCGCGCCGGCCGACCCCGCCGCCGCGAAGATCGTCTTCATCGCCGGCGGCAACGTCTTCAAGCCGGGTGAACACGCCTACGTCGACGGCTGCCGCGTCCTGATGGACCTCGTCGCCCAGACCAGGGGGACCGCTCCCGTTCTCGCCATCGACTGGCCCAAGAAGCCGGAAACCCTCCGCGGCGCCAAAGCGGTCGTCCTGTTCTTCGACGGCGCCGACAAGCACGCCGCCCTCGCCGAGGAACACCTTCCCGCGTTCCAGCAGGTCGTCGACTCGGGCGCCGGACTCGTCGCGCTCCACCAGGGGGTTGACCTCCCCGCCGCGTTCCATGAGCGGGGCCGCGACTGGTTTGGCGGCGTCTGGGAAAAGGGGTACTCGCAGCGGGCCCACTGGGTGCACAAGTACGACGCTTTCCCCGAACACCCGATCACCCGCGGCGTCACCCCGTTCACGATCGACGACGGCTACCTGTTCCGCCTCCGCTTCGTCCCCGACCGAAAGGGAATCACTCCGCTCCTCCGGACCGTCGCCCCGACGAAACCGGTGAAACTCGACGACGGGAGCGAAGACATCGTCGGCTGGGCGTTCGAGCGGGCCCAAGGGGGCCGGACCTTCGCCTTCACGGGGGGCCACCTCCACCGCAGCCTCGCTGAAGAGGGCTACCGGCGACTCCTGACGAACGGCATCATCTGGTCCGCCGGCCAGGAGATCCCCGCGGGAGGGGCTCCGGTCCAGATCGAACCGGCCGCCCTCAAGAGCCTGTCGGCAACTCCTCCTGCGGCTAAGTGATCTGCGGGGCGCTCGCCGCTCAGATCACGACCTGGCTTTGCGAGGCTTCGCCTTGGGAGCCGCGGCCTTGGCTTTCTTCGGGGAGGCCTTCGCTTTCGCGGCGGGAGCAACGGGAGAGGCTCCCGTCCCCTCCAGCTCCGCCGCCATCTCGGCGAGCTTGGCGACGGTGTTCATGTTCCGGGCCGTCCCGGTCTTGGCGGCCGGGATCCCCAGCTTCGACTGCCCCATCCCTTCGCCGTAGTGGACGTAGACCTCGCGGCGGCCCAAGGCCACCTGCTCGTCGGCCTGGTTCTTGAGCGTCGTCAGGGTCTCCTTGGGCGGTTTGCCGTCGAGGAAGATCGCGACGCAGAACGACGGCCGCGCCTCGGGGAACGGATTCTCGGCGGCGACCTGCGCCATTTCGGCCGCGGTCCGGACCAGGACGCCGACCGGCTTGCCGGCATACGCCGCCAGTTCCTTCTCGAGCTGCGTCTTCACCTCGGCCTCCGTCCTGTCGCTCTCAAGGACGACGTTGCCGCTGGCGATGTAGGTCCGCACCCCCTTGAACCCGACTTTCTCACAAAGCCGCTTCAGTTCCTCCATCGGCAGCTTGCCGGTCCCGCCGACGTTCACGGCGCGGAGCAGGGCGACGAACGCAGTCATCAGGAGCGTCTCCGAAAGAACGGGGTGCGTGCAGGACGAAAGCCGGGCCGCAGGATCACTTCGTCTCCGCGGGTCTCTTCTCCACCGGGGGCTTGGCTACCGTCACGAACCGATCCCGGATCCGCGGCGCGAGGTACTTTGCGGTCTCGTCGCCGATGACGTGGTAGCCGGCCAGGTTGGGGTGCCGGTCACCGTACCAGCCGGGGAGGCCGCCGAAATGGGGGTCGAGCCGGTTGTCGAGCACGATCACCGAGCCCGAGCGGACGAACGGCTTCACGAACTCCCGCCGGTTTTCAGGGATTTTCTCGAGCGGGAAGCGGCGGTAGTTCAACATATTCTGTCCCTGCTTCAGCTCCTCGGCGTAGCGGGGGTAGATGTCGAACAGCGGCAGCTTCTCCGCGTCGGCGACGTTCCGGTTGAGCATGTTGATCTTCGTCGAGGTCGCTTCGTCCCCGTACGGAATGACGGTCGTGATGATCAGCTCCGCTTTCGGATGATCGCGCCGCAGCCGCTCCAGCAGATCGTGGTAGTCCCGCGGAAAATTCTCGGGGAAATTCTCGCGGCGGGCGTTGTCGTTGAGGCCGTAGCGGATCAGCACGTAGTCGATCCCGGGGAGCTTCGCGGCGACCTTGTCGTACCGCCCGCTCTCGAGCAGCCGCTGGATGTACTCCCCGCTCAGACCCAGGTTGATGACGTTCGTCGTCGGCAGGTCCTTCTCTTCGGCCAGGAGGCTCCGGATCACCTCTTCCAGGTGCGGCCCCTCGGGCGTCATGAGCCGCGGGATGCTCCCCTCGGTGGTGCTGTCCCCCAGCAGCAGGATCTGGACTTTTCCGTCGTGCTCCGCCGACGCCGCGGAGGAGGAGAAGAGAACCGCGGCGGCGGCCACGGCGAAGAGCAGACGATGGAGCATGGATGTCATCTCGGAGAAGCCGCGCTCCCGGGCCGGAGACGCGGAACCCGGAGAGCGAGTCCCGGCAGTCTGCCGCACGGAACCGGGCGCCGTAAAGCGAGCCGCCTTGAGTCCACAGGCCGGGTCAGGGGGCCACCAGCATCCCTAGGGCTCGGTCTTCACCCGCTCGAACTCGATGTCATTGACCCACAGGCGGTCCGGTCCGTCGAATCGGACGACGTAATGACTCCGGTTCCTCCCGAGGATCCGGTTCAGCACCAGCATCGGATTCAGCAGGTACGCCTTCCACGGGCTCACTCCGACGACATCGTTCGTCTCGAACAGCGATCTCCCGGATGCCCCCCAGCTCCCCTGTTGGATGCTGATCTGCGTAGTCGTTTCGACTCCCACCTGGCGCATCTGCACCTGTGGTCTCATCACCTCGAACCGCCGGTTCGTGCGGAACCAGAGAGTGTCCGCGATGACGGTGTCGTACGCCCCTTTGGTCCGGACCTGGCTCCAGCCCCCCACCAGCTCCCGCTCCGTCCGGGTGAGCGGGCGGAACGACCACGCCACAGTTCCCGCGAGCAGGACCGCGATGGTCACAGCAATCCACTTTCCGGCAGATCGCCACCGTCGGTTTGACGTCGTCGGCTCCGGCATGAACGGCCTCCCCTTGAGCGACTCGGGCCCGGGGAGGATTGTCCGTCGGGATGGCTTCGAGCGTCAATCGGAGGGGCGTCCCGCGTGGGCCACCGCGGGAAGACAAGACGCGCCTCCGGCGGGCAGGGCTACCCGCCCTGCACCTGGCCAGGGCTGGGCCCTGGACCCGGCCCTGGGGGTGTGGCTTCCAGGGATTGGCGGTACTCGAGGGTCGGGAGGCCGGCGACTCCCCAGTTGTCGAGGTCGATCTCCTGGATCACGACATGCGTCCACGCCGGGGGCTTGTGGAGCACCTCTTCCAGCACCCTTGTGATCCCGCGGATCACCGCCGCCTTCTGCTCCCGCGTCGCCCCCTCACGAGTGATCTGAACCTGAACGACCGGCATGATCGAGACTCCTTCGCTTCCCCCTCGGGCGAAGCGGACCGGAAACGGAAATCGCCTCGGCACTATGACGGGTCCCGAGGCGACGTTGAACTAGAGCAGCGGAGATCAGACCGCCTGAACGGTCGACGCGGGGCGGAACCGGATCACCGAAGCGGCCCCCAGGACCACGAACCCGACCAGCACCGCGAGCTGAGCGATTGCGAAGGGAGCCTCGCTCTGCGTCGGAGCCAGGACCCGCAGGGCCGGAACCTTCTGGAAGCTCTGGACCACCAGCACGAAGACGTTGAAGTACTGGGCCACGAGAGCCGTCACCACGTACCCGGTCCGCCAGCCCCCGGTCAGGTGCCGCGAGTACCGGGCATAAACAGAGACCGCCAGCACGATCAGCGACAGCACCGCCAGGATGTGCGAGGGGAGGATCCGGTCGGCCGGCAGCACGAAGCCACTCAGGCTGGTGACGATCGTGGTCGTCAGGAACAGGTCGTTCCAGCGGTCGAACCGCCGGGCGGCCAGGAAGCCGTACGCCACGACGAAACCGGAAGCGATTCCAACGAGGCTGATGACGACATGGAAGGCGAGGGTAGCGGACATGATCGGGGGCTCCAGTTGTATCGACGGAAGTGTTCGGTGTGGTTTGGACTTGAGGGGGCGAGTTTCGGTCGTCGTCGCAGTCTCCTCAGGAATCTCTACAGACAGGTCTGTCTTGTCTTACTCAAAAAGACGGAAGAATTTCCGGGATCAGCGTTTTTGCTGGGTTTCGACGAGGATCCGCGCGGTGTCGGCGACGGCGGAGTTTTCTGGGGGGGGCGCGAGGGCTTCCTCGACCAGGAGAGAAATCGCGGGAAGGAGCGCGACGGCCGCGGGTCCGAATGCCTCCGTGAAGAGGATCAGGCTGTTCGTGTGGGGAAAATGCGAGTCGAGCGTCATCGGAGCGACCCACGCTGCGGCGATGATCCAGTCGATCCCGACGCTGCGGAACCCGTCGCCGTAGAACAGTCGGTCAGCGGTCTCAAGCAGCCGCTGGCCGGCTTCCGAGGGGGCGGGCATTGTTCGCATGGCAGAAACGTGCAGACAGATCTGTCTGTTTGCGACCCGCTTCCAGAGAGCTTCAGAACCGGGCCCCGCGCAATCACCGACCGAGCACAGGGGCAGGCTCACCGGGTGGTGAGCCTGCCCCGCCCGAAGGACTCCTCTGGGGAACCATTCTACCGGCGCAGGACTACCCCAACCGGCGAAGCTTCGACACCCGCCCGGTCCCGACCCACTCCGCGACGAAAATGCTTCCGTCATGCCCGAAGCAGGCGTCATGCGGGTGGACGAACTTGCCGTCGACCCATTGGGTGGCGTCGCCCCGGATCTTGCCCCCCTCTTTGGCGGTGATCCGGGCCACGTCGTCGCCGAGGCGGGCGACCACTTCGTTCTTCTCGTTGAGCAGCGTCACCCGGGCGTGCAGCTCAGGGACGACCATCAGGTTCTTCCAGGTCTCGACGTTCGCCGGGAGGCCGTAGCCCTTCAGGGTCTCGATGTACTTCCCGTCCATCGTGAAGTACTGGAGCGTGTGGTTCGCCCGGTCGCAGACGACGATCGACGGCGTCCGCCCTTCGCGGCGGTCGATCCAGATCCCGTGCGGCGTGTTGAAGGTTCCTTCTCCCTTGCCCGGGCCGCCGAAGTGGGAGAGCCACTTCCCATCCTTGTCGTAGCGGTGGACGACGAACGCCCCGTAGCCGTCGACGAGCAGGAACCCGCCGTCGTCCGTGAAGGCGAAGTTGGTCGGCATGAAGCGGTCGCGGCCCCACACCTTCTTGGGGTCGGTGTCTTCCTTCTCGGCGTAGACCCCCGACTGCATCGGGGCATACTGCTGCCAGACGGTCTCCCCCTTGAGGTCCATCTTGGCGAAGGTCTTAAGCTGCTGGTACGCGCAGACGTAGAGGAACTCCTGACCCCCTTCTTCGCGGATCTCGATCCCGTGACCGCCCCCCTGGAACTGCTTGCCAAAGGCCCGGACGAATTTCCCCTCCGAGTCGAACACGAAGATCGACGGATGGTCGGGGAGGTTCTGCTGCCCTTCGTGAATGACGTAGAGGTTCCCGGCTTTATCCACAGCGACGTTGTGCGTCGTCTGCCAGGTGTACTGCGCGGGGAGCTCGGGCCAGTCGTGCTGGACCTCGAACTGGTAGTCACCCTCGCCGACGATCTTTTTGGTATCGGACTTGGCGGCGGTGATCACCGCCGGGGCGGCGAAGAGGGATGCGGCGCCCACGGCACTCGCGGAGAGAAACTGACGGCGGGTCGATGAGCGAGCGCGCGAACGAGCCATCCGGAGACTCCTCGATAGATCGATAGGGAGAGATGATCCATCCGAGTCTACGAATGCGTTTGCCGGAAAGAAATGAGTCCCCCGCTCGAGTTTCCGGGAGGACTCGGCGCCGTCAGTGGGTCGCGCGTCCGCCTGCGGTCCGCATCCGCTGAGCCCTCCGTCGCCGGACCGCATCCTTGCCCGGAGCGGGCCAGTCTCCCTAGCCTGCGGTGGCTCGCCCGACATCTTGACCGGAGGCTCGCTCTATGCGGTGGGGACTGGCAGGCGCATTCGCGGCATTGGCATTCGCGGTGAACATCGGCTGGGCCGAAGGCCGCCCGCGGGAGTTTCTCGAGTTCATCCGGCAGCAGGCGGCCGCCGCTCAAGCGGCCTGCAACGGAGACGAAGTGCCGGCCGACGCCGCGGCGTGGCAGCAGCGGAACGAGCGGCTCCGCCGGCACCTCACGGCTGCCTGGGGGGGCTGGCCCGCCAGCACCTCGAAGACCATTCCGACGGTCCGCAAACTCGGCGAGCTCGACCGAGAGGGGTACCGCCTCGAGAAGCTCATCATCGAGACGATGCCCGGCATCTGGATGACCGCGCATGCCTACGTCCCCAAGGTCGAAGGGGCCGAAAAACGGCCGGCGATCCTGCAGGTCCACGGCCACTGGGCGGGGGCCAAGCAGGACCCGCACGTGCAGGCCCGCTGCCTCGGCGCGGTGAAGCACGGGTTCTTCGTCCTTGCCGTCGACGCCTTCGGGGCCGGCGAGCGAGGGATTGCCGAGCCGCTCGGGGAGTACCACGGCGAGATGGTCGCCGCGACTCTCTATCCGGTCGGCACCCCTCTCTCAGGGATCCAGGTCTACGAGAACATGCGGGCGGTCGACTATCTGCAGTCCCGGCCCGAGGTCGACGGAGCGAAGATCGGCATCACCGGCGCCAGCGGCGGCGGCAACCAGACGATGTACGCCGGCGCGTGGGACACGCGGTTCGGCGCGGCAGTCCCCGTCTGCTCGGTCGGCAACTACCAGGCCTACCTGGGGGCCGCCTGCTGCATGTGCGAGGTGGTCCCGGGAGCCCTCCGGTTCACGGAAGAATGGGGTGTCCTCGGTCTCACGGCGCCGCGAGGCCTGATGGTCGTCAGCGCCACTCGCGACGCGTTCCAGTTCTCGGTCGGCGAGGCGAAGAAGTCCCTCACCCGGACCGAGAAGGTCTTTGCCGTCTCCGGCCAGCCGGGGCATCTCCGGCACGCCATCTTCGAGTCGCCGCACGACTACAACCAGGAGATGCGGCAGGCGATGTACGGCTGGATGAAGCTGCATCTCGCGAGGCAGGGGGATGGTTCGCCGCTCCCCGATCCGCCGATGACGCTGGAAGACCCCGAAACCATCCGCTGCTACCCAGGCGACAGCCGCCCCGACGACTGGATCACGCTGCCGCAGTACGCCGCCCGCGAAGGGGCCCGCGCTCTCGAACAGATCCGCACGAAAACTTCCGCGGCCGACCTCGCCGCCCGCCGGACGGTCTTCCGCGACACCTACGTCGGCCCGGTCCTCCCCCGTCCCACCGTGCAGCCCGCGCGGACCGACGCCGGCAAGACCCTCGTCGATTTCTCCCCCGAGCCGGGCCTCACCCTCACGGCCCGCATCGAAGCCCCCTCGACCGGGGCCGCTTCCGGCAAGACCGTGATCCTCCTCGACCTCGACGGCAGCGCCGCCGCTGAAGCCTCCGATCTCGCCGCCGCGATCCGCGCCGCTGGCCTGACGCTCGTCACCTGCGACCTCCGGGCCACCGGGGCCTCGGCCCAGCCCGGCGACAAGATCGCCCGGGCCCCGGACCACAACACCGCCGAATGGTCCCTCTGGATTGGCCGCCCCCTCCTCGGCCAATGGGTCCAGGACCTTCGCCAGCTCCTCCTGACCCTCGAACAGCAGGACCCAGTCCTCGCGAAGGAGGTCGCGATCGTCGGCCACGGCCCCGCCGGCCTCGTCCCCATCGCCTGGGGAGCGGCTGAACCGACCCCCGCCGCCGGAGCCCCGTCCCGCACGATCGCCGCCGTCGGGACCCTCGGCAGCTACATCCACTCCGCCCCCTACACCGGCCAGCGGCTCGGCACGATGCTCCCCGGCGTCCTTCGGGACGTCGGCGATGTGGCCGACCTCGCCGGCCTCGCCGCCCGCGGCCGCGTCCTCCTCGCCAACCCGACCGACGGCGGCGGGAAACCGCTGAGCGCCGAACAGGGGGACCGCGTGCTCGCCGCCGCTCGGTCGATCCGGCCGGCTGAGGGAATCGAGCTGGTTACCGGTGCGGATGGAGCGGCTGTGATTGTGGCGATCGTGGGTAAAGCTTCGAAGTGATCGCACAGGGACGGTTGGACGGTTCCACGAGGGAGCGCCTCCGGCGAGGGCAGGGGCCAGCCCCTGCACCCCTGTATGGGCTCTCGCCCCACGACGCCTCGTCTGTCATCATCCCTCGATGACCGTTCCCACGATCCTTGTCGTCCACCCGCGCGAAAACCGCGCCAAGTGCTCCATCGAACCCCTCCGCGGTCGCGACGGCTTCGTCTTCTGGAAGTTTCCGGCACGAGGCCCCGAACCGCTCGAAGGCTACGTCCGCCTCGGACTCGGCGGACCCCAGCTCACCCCCGCCGACTCCGCCACCGGACTCCTCCTCCTCGACGGCACCTGGCGCCGCGCCGCCGAGATGGAACCCGACTTCCAGCCCCTCCCCATCCGCAGCCTCGCCCCCTGGCAGACTGCGTATCCGCGCGTCTCCAAACTCTTCGAAGACCCCGCCGCCGGCCTCGCCACCATCGAAGCGGTCTACGCCGCCCATCTCCAGATGGGCCGACCCACCGACGGACTCCTCGACCAGTACTACTGGCGCGAAGGCTTTCTCGAAAAGAACGCCGACCTGATCGCCTCGTTCCGAGGCCAGCCCGCACCGCCCGCCCCGTCGGCTACTTGATCGATTCGAGCATCCCCATCATCTGGGCCTCGTCCCAGGCGTCGGCCTCCAGTCGGATCCCGATCAGCACCTGCCCGGTCTTTCCCTGCACGACTCCGTCCACCACGTAGTACGGCTTGTCGTTGGTCGGACTCCGTCCCTTCTCGAAGCGGAACTTCACCGACTGGTTCTGGATGATCAGCTCGCGGAAGACCACCTCGTCCCGCTTCAGCGGCACCCCGGTCCCCCCCTTGTCGAGCAGCGTCTTGCGGACGTGCTCGACGAGCTCGGGGCTCGAGAAGAACCGGCTGTCGGCGTGGAGCAGCACGATCTCTCCGTCTGCTTTCGTGTGCTCGAAGTAGGCCCCCCGCATGTGGAGGATGAACGCGACATTCCAGTCGATGGTCCCCTTCGGCTCGAAGATCAGCGGGGGGATCTGGATGTCGAGGGCCGCTTCCTGGACCTTGACCGCCGCGGCCGGATCGGGGTTGATGACCGGCCGGAAGCTGTAGAGTCCGATCCCGCAGGCGACGCACAGGAAGAGGGTGAATCCGCCGAAAACGGTGGAAAAGATCATCCCCCACATGCTTCGCGCGGGCTTGGCGGCGGGGCGGTTCTTCTCGGTGTCGACGGTCTTCGCGGGCTCGGGCATGGGACCGATTCTCGCCAAGGCCTCCCGGGGGGTCCAGTCCGTCTCGCGCGGACTCCAACAGTGTGAGTGAGATCGGCTCGGCCTCCCTTCCCCCTCGCCGCGAGCGGCGATCGTGGTAAAGTTGGGGGAACGGGCGAATGCAGCGAGGGGGCCGAGGATGGGAATGGAGCGAACCGATCGTGCCGGACGGAATCCCCTGATCGGGAGACTTCTGGCGGCCGTCATCACCTGCGGAGCACTCCTCGGACAGCCTGTCCGGGGGGCCGAGCCGACCGGTCCGGAGCTGGCCGCTTCCGCGGCGAACCACCTGGGCTGTGAGCTTTACCGAGAACTCGCCCGGCACCGCGTCCCCGAGGCGAATTTCGCGTTCTCCCCTGCCAGCGCCGCCGCTGTCGTGGCCATGGTCTCTCTCGGCACCGAGCCGGAGGCGAGCGAGGCGATCCGTTCACTCCTCGTCACCCCGCAGCCCTCACCCGAGTTCCATCGACACTTTGCCGCGCTCCTTCGCGGCCTCCGGAGCGACGCTGGCAGAACGAGCCTCGGTCCCCACAACGGCTTCTGGGCCGACAAAAGAGTCCCCTTTTCCCCCCCGTTCCTCGACGATCTGCGGAAGACGTACGATGTCGAGGTGGCCCGGTCGAACTTCGCCGACCTCCGGCTCCTGCGGCGGTCGATCAACGCCTGGGCCAGCCGCAACACCCGCGGCGCGATCGACGATGCCGTCCCGAGGGACATGCTGCATCCCTCCGGAACGTTCGTGGCGGTCAACACCCTCCTGCTGAACGCGGAGTGGCTCCATCCGTTTCGCGACATCGAGACCAAAGAGGAGGAATTCCACGTCTCGCCGATGCGGACGATTCCCCTGGCGATGATGCACCTCAAGCAGGGGCTTCGTTATGCCGTGACGGACGACGTGGAGTTGGTCGAGCTCCCCTATGCCGGGTCCGAGATCGGCTTCGTCCTCGTTGTCCCCCGCCACCCGGATCGGCTGGCGGATCTGGAGCGGAATCTGACCTGGAAAGTGGTCTCGGACTGGGACGCCCCCTTACGCCGGCTTCCGGAGCCGGATCCTCCGCTGGCAGGTCGGCGAAATATCAAGGACGCCGGGCAGGGGTTCTTCTCCGTCCGTGCCGCGGCCCCGGAAGTGACGCTGGCGATGCCGAAGTTCCGCTTCGAGGTCCGGCAGGACCTTCGGAAGGCGATGGAAGAGGTCGGCCTGAAGCCTCTGTTTCGAGATCCGGACGTGGAGACGAGATCGGTGTGTCTCTACTCCGCCTGGCAGACGCTCCAGATCGACGTCGACGAAGTGAAGACACAGGTGGCGGCCGTCACCGGCGGTGGGGGTCTCGGGGGAGGGGGAGGACCTCCTCCGATCCCGGAGAAGGTCACGGTCCGCGCCGACCACCCGTTCCTGTTCTACATCTGCGATCGCAGTTCGGGGCTGCTGCTGGCGCTCGGGCGGGTCGCCGATCCGACCGCCAGCCGCGACGACAACGAGACTGCCGCCGAGCCGGAGCGAATCGACTCGCCTGGCCAGACGAAGTGATCCCCGGCCGCCGGACGGCACCCCCTCCTTCTCCGAAGGGGGCCAATCCGCTGCTACTCGGATCGGGGACGCCGGGATAAACTGAACGGCGATCGCCCCTCCGTTCCGTCGGGATCTCCATGCGTCCGATTCGATCGACATGGCTGCCGTTCGTGGCGGTCCTCTGCTTCCTCGGCCTCGCCGGCCGGCTCACCGCCCAGAATTCCCTCGACCAGAAGGAAGAGGCGGCATTCAAGCAGGCCGCCACCCTCGCCGACCCCTCGATCGTCCAGATCCAGACCGTCGGCGGACTCGATGCCGTCGGCGAACTGCTCACGACCTCCGGACCGACCACCGGCGTCGTCGTCTCGGCGGACGGCTTCATCATCACCAGCTCCTTCCACTTCCTGAGCAAGCCGAGCTCGGTGATCGTCCTCACCCCGGACGCCAAAAAATTCCCCGCCGAGATCATTGCGACCGACAAGGCCCGCAAACTGACACTCCTCAAGATCGAGGCGACCGGTCTGACGCCGCTCGCCCCCGCGCCGAAGAAGGAGCTGCGCGTCGGGGCGTGGGGACTCGCCCTCGGCCGGACCTATGACCTCGCCTTCCCGAGCATGTCGGTCGGAGTGGTCAGCGCCCTCGACCGGATCTACGGCAAGGCGGTCCAGACCGACGCCAAGATCTCGCCGGTCAACTATGGCGGCCCCCTGATCGACCTCGAAGGCCGCGGGATCGGGATCCTCGTCCCGATGTCCCCGCAGGAGGACACCGAGACCGCGGGGGTCGAGTGGTACGACGGGGGGATCGGCTTCGCGGTCCCGCTCGAAGACATCTACGCTGCCCTCCCCCGCCTTCAGAAGGGGGAGACGCTGCTGTCGGGACTGCTCGGCATCAGTTTTTCGGACACGAGTCCGTTGGCCGGCGAGGCGAAGATCGACCGGGTCCGTCCCGAGTCGCCGGGGGCCAAGGCGGGGCTGAAGGTCGGGGACGTCATCGTCGACATCGACGGCCACGCGATCGACCGGATCCCGACAATGCGGCACTACCTCGGCGGCAAGTACGCCGGTGAGACGGTCAAGGTCTCGGTCCGTCGGGACAAGGAGACCCTGACCCGCGATATCGAGCTGGTCGGCGTGCTTCGCCCCTATGCGTCGGGGTTCCTCGGGATCGTCCCGCGGCGTCCGGTCGGCGGGGAGCGGCCGTTCGACGGGGTGGTCATCCGCAAGGTTCTGGAGGACTCCGCGGCCGCGATGGCGAAGCTGGAGCAGGGGGACCGGATCCTCGCCGTGAACGGCCGGCGCGTCGCCACGGCGGCGGAACTGCTCGACCAGGTGAGCCGTGTTAAGCCTGGCGAAAAACTCGCGATCGAGTTCGTCCGGAAGGAGCTCGCCCAGACGGTTGAGGTGACGCTCACGGAGATCCCGGACGACCTGCCGGAGTCGCTCTCGAGCGTGGCCCTGCCACCGCGGCCGGCGAACATCGAACTCGACGGAAAGCAGGTCGGCCGGTTCGAGGCCCAGCTTCCGAACGAAGACCGCAAGTTCTGGATGTATGTCCCCGACGACTACAACCCGCAGAACGAGTACGGACTCGTGGTCTGGATCCATCCGCAGGGGGACACGGCCGAGGCGGAGTTCCTCAAGGCGTGGCAGGTCGAGGCGAACCAGCGGGGTCTGATCCTCGTCGGTCCGCGGGCCGAGGATGTCGCCAAGTGGGCCCCGGACGACGCCGACTACGTCAAAGGGGTCGTCGAGTGGGTTCAGGAGACATACGCCATCGACCCCTCGCGGATCGTGGTGCATAGCCACGGCGATGGCGGGTTCGGCTGGTTCGTCGGGTTCCGCCAGCGCGAGACGTTCCGGGGACTCCTGATCTCCAGCGTCGGTCTGCGGAATCCTCCGCCCGACAACGACCCGCAATACCGCCAGCAGATCCTGGCGATCGCGATCGGTCCCAAGAAGCTGCGGACCGCGGTCGAGGTGACCGTGAAGGGACTGCAGGAGCTGAAGTTCCCGGCGGCAATCCTGGGGGGAACGGATGACCCGAAGTACCCCGCCGACCTCGTCGGGAAGATGGCGATCTGGATCGATTCTCTCGACCGGATCTGAGCCTCCCGCATCTGAGGATTTTTCGCGAGCAGGCCGGACCTGAACCGGCGACGCGTAAGATGCGATCGGCCGTCCGGCCTCGACCGGGGTAGGCGTCTCTTCGCCGGAGAGGGTCTTTCCCCGCTGTTGTCCTGCCGCCAGGAGAGTCCCCCGTGATCGATACCCCCGCCGACTCGCCCGCGGGCTCCGATTCCGGTCCCGCCCCGCCCCCGCCTCCCCGGCCGACGATCGAGATTCTGCTCGGGCGGGCGCTCCGGCTCCGTTGTCCGCGGTGCGGCGAAGGAAAGCTGTTCCTCGGCTGGTTCACCATGCCCGAGCGGTGCGAGCACTGCCGGTTCAAGTACGAGCAGAGTCCGGGGTACTTCCTCGGCTCCGCCTACGTGAACTACGGAGTCACCTCCGTGGTCCTGATGGTCTCCTACTTCGTGCTCCATTTCGGGATCGGCTGGTCGAACCGGCAACTCGCCATCCCCCTCTCGCTGTTCTACGTACTGTTTCCGCTCTGGGGGTTCCGCTACGCCCGCGCGATCTGGCTGGCGCTCGACTGCTACTTCGACGCGAACGTCCTGTCGGACGAGTCGTCGTAGCCCCGGGGGGCTTCTGGTTTCGTAAGCTGCTGAAGAGACAGGAATTCAGGCTGGTCAGGGCTCCCTTCGGCGGTCGATACTCGCCACAGAGACCGCGAACTGTCTCGAGGCCCATCTCTTCCATCATGCCCACGCTCACTACCGAGATTGCGATCGTCGGCGGCGGGATCGTCGGGCTCGCCTCCGCGTACCAGATCACCCAGCGGTATCCCCGGCTGCGGGTCGTGATCCTCGAGAAGGAACCCCGCATCGCCGCGCACCAGTCGAGCCACAACTCGGGGGTTCTCCACACCGGGATCTACTACCGCCCCGGATCGCTCCGGGCCCGGAACTGCCGCGAAGGGAAACTCGCGATGCAGGCCTTCTGCGACCAGGAGGGGATCCCGTACCAGATCTGCGGCAAGGTCATCGTCGCGGTCTCGGAAGGGGAGCTGCCGCAGCTCCAGACGATCTACGAGCGGGGTCAGGCCAACGGCGTCCTGTGCGAGGTGATCTCCCGCGAGCGGCTGATGGAGATCGAGCCCCATACGGCGGGGATCCAGGCGATCCATGTCCCTGAGGCGGGGATCGCCGACTACCCGGCGGTCTGCCGGCGTCTCGAAGAGAAGATCATCGCCGCCGGCGGAACGGTCCTGCTCGGGGCCCGGGTCCGCAAGGTGACCGAGCGGGAGGCCCGGCTCCACATCGAATCGGACCAGGGGGAGGTCGAGGCGCGGTACCTCCTGACCTGCGCGGGGCTCCAGGCGGACCGGGTCACGGCTCTGACGGGGCGGACTCCCGAAGCGCCGATCGTCCCGTTCCGCGGCGAATACTTTCAGCTCATGCCCGAGGCGGAGTACCTCTGCCGGGGGCTGATCTACCCGGTCCCCGATCCGAGCTTCCCGTTCCTGGGGGTCCACTTCACCCGGATGATCCACGGCGGGGTCGACTGCGGCCCGAACGCCGTCCTGGCGTTCGCCCGCGAAGGGTACCACCGGACCGACATCAACCTGCGGGACCTGTGGGATGCCCTCTCGCACCCGGGCTTCCGCAAGCTAGCCTGGAAGCACTGGCGGACGGGCCTCGGCGAGATGTGGCGGTCCTGGTCGAAGTCGGCGTTCGTGAAGGCGCTGCAGCGGCTCGTCCCGAAGATCCGGCGGGAGCACCTCATCACGGCTCCAGCCGGCGTCCGGGCCCAGGCGCTCCGCTACGACGGGACGCTGGTAGACGATTTTCTCATCCAGGACTCGGGCCGGGTCATCAACATCGGCAACGCCCCCTCGCCGGCGGCGACGTCGTCCCTCAACATCGGGCGGCTGATCGTCGACAAGCTGGCTGAGCGGCTCTGAGTCGCAACAATGGTTCCAGCGGACTGACTCCCCGGGAGTCCGGGAGCACAGCGGCCCAAGGAGCGCGCCATGGACGACGAAGCGAGCTACATCTGCGACGCCTGCGGCGAGGAAATCGTCGTCCCGATCGACTTCTCGGCGGGAGAGAGTCAGCAGTTCGTCGAGGACTGCCCCGTCTGCTGCCGGCCCAACGTCGTCCACGTCGAGATCGACGAAGGAGACGTCCGGGTCTGGGCCGAAGGGGAATAGCGTCCCCCCGGTAGAGGCCCCCGGAAACAGAACGACTCGCAGCCCCCCGGGCGGAAGGCTGCGAGTCGGGTGTCGTCGTTCGCCGGCGGGTTACTGACCGCTGAGGGTCTGGCCACGGAGGCCGTCGTCCGCCCAGGTGTCCGGCGTCGCGTCGAGGCCGCCGCTGAGCAGCAGACCGTCGATCATCGCGTTCGCCGAGGCGAAGTCAGCCTGGGCGGTGATGTAGGTGAGGTTCGCGTCGAAGTAGGTCCGGCGGACCAGCAGCAGCTGGAAGAAGTCGATCTCGCCCGCCCGGTATGCCTGCTCGGCCAGCTTCAGGGCCTCGTTGGCCCGGGGGACGATGTTCTCTTCATAGGTCCGGACCTGCAGCGAGGCGGAGTCGTACTCCTGGGCGGTCCGGGCGAGGCGGGCCCGGATTGAGAGCTTGATCCGCTGCATTTCCTGGGTCGCGCGGCAGTACTCGGCCCACGCGGCGGTGATGTTCCCCTCGTTCCGGTTGAAGACCGGTACGGGGATCCCGACCTGCGTGTTGAGCATCCCGTTCTTGGTGCCGTTGTCGCGGCCGGCGGCGACAACGACCGACAGGTTCGGAATCGGCTGAACCTGCTGGCGGTCGAGGTTCGCGGTCGCCCGGGCGACCCGCGAGCAGGCGGCATGCACCTCGGGGCTCGAATCGGCGATGACCTCGTAGGTCTGGTCCCAGTCGCGGGAGATCAGCTCCTGCTTGAGGTTCCCGACGAGCGACGTCGGGCCCGAGGTCGGGCAGCCGACCACCGAGAACAGCTCGGTCCACGCGGCCCGCAGCGAGAGCTGGCCCCGCTGGCGGAACAGGTCGACTTCGGTGTGCTGGACTTCCGCCTGGAGGAGTTCCGTGCGGGTCCCTTCGAGGGCCTGGAGCCGCAGCTTGGCCGCCTCGATCCCCTTGTTGGTCGTCTCGGCGAATTCGGTGCTGAGAGCGATCCGCTTCTGGGCGGCGAGCGCTTCGTAGAACTTCGTCCGGACGTCGGTCAGCACCCGCTGCCGGGTTGCCTGGACTTCCCAGAGCTGCGCCTGGACTTCCTGCTCGAGGACGATCTTGTTCTTCTTGAGCTTGCCGCCGAGGACGATGTCCTGCTCAATGTAGGCGGTGTGCTGGTCGGTGCTCTTGTCCGCGAGCTGGCTGCCGTTGTAGCCGACGTTCGGGTTCGGCGCGACGCCGACCTGGTCCCGGAATCCCATCGCCTTGGTCGCGGCGGCGGTCGCCTGGCGGATCGACGGATTGTGTTCCATCGCCAGCGACTCGAGCTGCGGGAGCGACAGCTCGTCGTAGTACAGCGGAACCTGCGCCGAGACCTGCTCGATGGCATTTCCATCGGCGTCGGTCTTCGCCTCCTCGAGCGGCTGCTCGGCCGCCTTCTTCGAGGCGGAGTCGGCGAGCTGCTGGGCGGCGGCTTCTTCCGCGGGAGAGGTCTTGAATCCGACGGCGCGGGGGGACTGGCAACCGGCGGCGAAGGTGAGAGTCAGGCAGCTGCCTGCGGCCCAGGCGCGGAATAGAGCATTGGTACGGATCACGGTCGTCCCCTCCCTGGGATGACACGCCCTTGCGGCGCGGCTACTGGGGATATCGGCGAGTTCCTGAGAAAAACCAGCCCGGAGCTGCCTCGTCCGGACCCGCTGGGGGCTCGGAGGGCGCCACAATCGGCACGATCCGGCGACCAGGAACGGCGCGGTGCAACTCCTCGTTACAACCGGAAAGTCCGGCTGTGCGGGGCGTTCCGGGAGGGCCGGATTTTCGAGGCATGGACCTTTTCGGCCGGGCGCGGGACAATGCTTTCGAGACGGAAAGGGAGGTCGATATGCTCCGGAGACTCGTGGTCCTCGTGGTCGGACTGACCTGGGCCACCGCTGCGCCCGCCCAAGTGGCGGTCCAGCAGCCGGTCATCGATGTCTTCTCGGTCGATACGGTCGTCTCGGTCCCGGACCGGGGAGCGGCCACGCTCGGCGGCGTCCGGCAGAGCGCCTCAGGCCGCTCGACCGCCGGCCCGTTCCGGAGCGGAACCGCCTGGGGACAGGTTTCCGCGGCCTCCTCCGCATCGACCCACGTCTGGATCCACGACTTCGAAGCGATGGACGCCGCCCTCCTGGCCGAGGGAAGTCCCGACACCACCGCTCCCGTGACCCGCGCGGATCGGGCTCAGTCCGAACTGGCCCGGCAGCAGGCGATGGCGACCGGCCGGCCGGCTTCCCCGGCGGTCTCGCTCGGCACTCCCCGTCCGCTTCCGCGATCGCTTCCAGGCGCGAGTGCTTCCTTGCCGTCGCTGCGGCCCGTCCGGCCTCAGTCGACCCGGCCCGCCGCGGACCTGCGGGTCCAGCCCCTCCAGTACAACCTCATTCGTTGAGGGGGCTCGCCCGCTTCGGTTCCGTTCCCTCCCACTCACCCTCTTTCTCCGCGGGCAGGCATCGCATGAGAGGCGTTGCGGCAGGTCTGGTTTTCGGGAGTCTCCTCGCGCTCCCCCCCCTTTCCCCCACGCCGATCGGCGCTGCGGAGCCCGCCGTCACGTTGGCCACGCGGGTCAGCTGGACCGCGCGGCTCGTGGAACTGTCGGCCAGCATCGACCAGGAACCGAAGCGGGTCGGGCTCTACTCCGAACGGGGAGACCTCCACTTCTTCCTCGGCGACTTCGCCAAGTCCGTCGAGGACTACGACCGGATGGTCGAACTCGATCCGCAGCAGGATGCCTCCCACTGGCGGCGGGGGATCGCCTACTTCTACGCCGCCGACTTCGCCAAGGCGGCGGGCCAGTTCGAACGGTATCACTCGTTCGACCAGGTCGACCGCGAGAACGGGATCTGGCGGTACCTCTCCCAGCGGAAGGCCCACGGTCAGAAGATCGCCCGCGAAGGCCTCTTGAAGTACGAGAAGGACGACCGCGAGCCGTTCCCCGACGTCTACCGCCTCTTTGCCGGGACGATCGAGCCCGCCGCGATCGTCGACCGGATCGAGAAGGCCTCGGTCAGCGATGACGAGCGGGAGAAACGCCGGTTCTATGCCGAGCTTTACATCGGCCTCAACGAAGCGGTCGAAGGCCGCGACGCGGAGGCCCGCGCCCATCTCGCCAAGGCGGTCGCCAACACCTGGGGACGGAAAGCGGGCTACGGCCCCCACTACATGTGGCAGGTCGGCCGGCTCCATCTCGAGCTGCTGGAGAAGAAGGCGAAGTCCGGTGACTGAGGACTCGCTGACTCCGGACCGGCTGCCGGCTTCCGTCTTCAAGCTGGGAGGGAGCCTGCTTGAGACTCCCGATCTCGCAGCCCGACTGACGGCGCTCCTCCGCGAAGCCCTCCCGACCTGCCGCCCGGCCGTCGTCGTCGGCGGCGGCCCCGCCGCGGATATCGTCCGCCGCTGGGAACCGGTTCACGCTCTCTCGGACGCCGCCTCACACGAGCTTGCGATCGCCGCAATGGACTTCAACGCCCGCCTGCTCCGAACTCTGTTGGCCCGCGCCGGTCTCACCGTCGTCTCCGATCCGCGCGAACATCGTGCCGGTGCCATCCTCATCCCGGACATGCTCACGGAGCTCCACCGCGCCAGGCCAGACATCCCCCCCGAGACCTGGGACATCACCAGCGACTCCCTCGCCGCCTGGCTCGCCCGTCGCCTCGGCGCTGCACGGCTCGTCCTCCTCAAGTCGGTCGACGCGCCTGGCGACCTCGCGGCCGCCACGACTCAGGGCACCGTCGACCCGTTGCTGGTCTCCTACGCGACAGGGCTGTCGGTGAGCTGGGTGAATCTGCGCCGCGACACCGCAGACGAGTGCCTACTCGACGCATGATCGTCGGGACGCTCGTTGTTGCGTGGACGGTTCCACGAGGGAGCGCCTCCGGCGAGGGCAGGGGCGGGCCCCTGCACCCCAACAGTTTCTACCGGATGGCGCCGCCGTTCGCGTTGATGACCTGGCCCGTCAGGTAGCTGGCATCGTCACTGACCAGAAACCGCGCCAGCTTCGCGATGTCCGCCGGCACACCCCACCGCTTCAGCGGCGTCTCCCGCATCACTCGCTCCTGCCACGCCCCGCTCGCCTGGTCACCCCACGCCGTCCGGATCCAGCCCGGCGCAATACAGTTCACCCGCACCTCCGGAGCCAGACTCACCGCCAGCGACCGCGTGAACCCCATAATCGCGTTCTTCGCCGTCGAGAACAGCTCCGCACTGTCCCCCTCCATCCCCCGGTCCGCCTGATCCCAGCCGATATTCAGGACGACGCCATGACCCCGCTCCTGCATCCGCCGCCCGATCCCCCGGCTCAGCAGCACCGCACTCTCGACATCGACCGTGAGCAACACCTCCAGCTTCTTCTCAAACGTCCACTTCGGGGCATCCCCCGTCAGCAGATCCGCCCCCGCATTGTTCACCCACACATCGACCCCGCCGAGCGCCGCCTCGCACGCGTCGATGAACCGCTCGTACTGCGACCGGTCCGCCAGATCCATCGGGACGACCGCCGCCCGCCGACCCAACGTGCGAATCTCCTCCGCCACTCCCTTCGCTGCCTCAAGCGACCGCCGGCAGTGCAGCACCACGTCCGCCCCACCCCGGGCCAGCTCGAGCGCAATCGCCCGCCCGATCCCCGACGACGATCCGGTCACGACCGCCACGCGGCCCGCTAGTCCGGCAAACGGAACTTGTTCAGACATCTCTCCCGATCACCTTTCGCTGCGCACGATTTCTGCGCTACCCAAGTGCGATCGGCCTGGACTGTTCAGACGTACGCAGGTGGATTTCTAACAGGATCGTATCGCACCGCGGATCATCTCCGCACACAAGACTGTGTCGGGGCCGGCACATCCGTTCGCTTTGCGAAAGAGTGAGATGTTTTCGCACATGTGCGATCTCGAAAAGTTGAGAATTGGCACGAAGGATTTCGTGTCAGCGGCGGTAGTCCGAATTGAATCGAGTGGGCGCGGGATCGAAAATGACATCGCGGAGAAGCGTTCAGAGGAGGACGGCGCTTCGAGGGCTGCTCCCATGATTGCTTTTTATACGTGGCAGCTCGAAACAGATCAGCTGGCGTGGGCGGGACGCTGCGATCTGCTGTTCGGGTATGCGCCGAGTGAGATGCCGAAGGAACGTCGGCTCTGGGCGGAACTCGTCCATCCCGACGACCGTGGTTGCCTCAATGGGCAACTGACGGGAACGCCTCCGGTGTGGACCCCGGACCTGACTTACCATGTTCGCGGCCGCGACGGCCGGTTCCACTAGGTGAGCGACCGCCGCCTGGCGATCACCGGCTCCTCCATCACCGGGACGCTCATTCCGGTCGGCGAGGATGGCTATATCGAGCGGTTCGTCGAGGCGGGTCCGCTCGCTGTCGTGATCGTCGACCCGACCGGGACGATCCGCTACGCAGGGCCGGCGGTGGAGGCGATCTTCGACTGCCCGTCGCGGGACCTCATCGGGACGCCGCTCACGGATCTTCTGGCGGCGGGATCGCTCGACCCGCAGCTCTTCGCGGGGGGCGCGGCTCCTCAGCTGCTGCAGGTCGCTTCCCCGGCGGGACGCTACCGGCCGGGACGCGGGATTCCGCTGGCGGTCGCCCTCAACTCGCTCGGAGGCTCGCCCCCCCTCACCGCCTGCACGTTCTTCGAGCTGCCTGATACGACAGAAGCGATCGAGGATGCCGTCGATCTGGCGCACTTCTTCGATCTCTCGCTCGACCTGTTCTGCATCGCCGACGCCGACGGCTATTTCCGGCGGGTCAACGAGAACTTCCGACGGACGCTTGGCTATGCGGCCGACGAGATGGTCTCCCGCCCCTACATCGACTTCGTCCATCCGGACGACCGGGAGGCGACGCAGGCGGAGGCGGCCCGGCTGCAGCGCGGGGAGAACGTCGTGCAGTTCCGCAACCGCTACCGCGACATCTGGGGCGGCTACCGGTGGCTCGAATGGACTGCCCGCTCGTCGGTCGATCGGCAGCGGATCTACGGCGTCGCGCGGGACGTGACGGAGCGGCTCGAGATGGAGGAGCAGCTCCGTGCGCAGGAGTGCCGCGAACGGGCGCTCGTCGAGAACATCCGGGCCCTGATCCAGGTCCGCCGTCGGGACGGGCCTTACGTCTTCTGCAACCGGCTGTTCGGCGAGACGCTCGGGATGTCGCATGAGTCCCTGGCGGGGCACACGCCGCAGGAGCTCTTCCCGCGGACGCTCGCGGAGCAGCTGGTACGGGGGGACGAAGAGGTCTGGAGCTCGCGGCAGACGACGACCCGGGAGGACATCCTCTCGGGGCCGAAGGGATGCCGGACCTACGTGACGACGAAGATCCCGTTGATGGATACGGCGGGTCAGCCGTCGTCGATCGTCTCGGTCTCGACCGACATCACCGACCAGATCTCGGCCCGGGAGGCGGAGCAGCAGCTCCGGATGGCGCGGGTTGTCCAGCAGAAGCTCTACCCGGCGGTGCCGCCGTCGATCCCGGGGTTCGACATTGCGGGGGCGGCGTGGCCGGTCGCGCATCTGTGCGGCGACTACTACGACTTCGTGACGTTCCCGGACGGTCGGCACTACATCATCGTGGGGGACGTGAGCGGGCATGGTCTCGGCTCGGCCCTGCAGATGGTCGAGCTCCGGGCGCTCCTGCACACGATCCTCCGGGACCCTCGTCCGCTCGGTGGGGTGATGACGGAGGCGAACGCGTTCCTGTGCCGGGACCTTCCGGACGGGATGTTCATCAGTCTGTTCCTCGCCCAGCTTAGCCCCGAGGACCGGAGTCTGCGGTATGTGTCGGCGGGGCATCCGGCATGGCTCTGTCCGATGGATGGGCCGCCGACTCAGATCGCCAGCAGCGGGCTGGTGCTGGGGCTCCTGGACGACGTGCAGTACGTCGAGAATCCGGATCCGATTCCGCTTCGGGCGGGGGACGTGTTCCTGCTGACGACGGACGGAGTCTTCGAGGCGATCTCGTCGAGTGGCGAGCTGTATGGGAAGGACCGGTTGTTTGCGACGATCCATCGGGGTCGGAGTGAGTCATCGGCGTCGGTGGTGGGAGACATCTTCGCGGACGTGCAACGGTTCGCGGAGGGACACCCGATCCAGGACGACATGACCAGCATCGTCATCAAAGCGCTGTAGCCAGGGCATCCGCCCTGGACCCGGGCGGCGTGGGGCGATGGGTTGCGCTGAGGGGGCTGCGACGCCCAGGCGCGCGTTGTGGGAGAGCGCCGGTGGCGATGCTGTGTTGGGGTGCAGGGGCTGTGCCCCTGCCCTCGCCGGAGGCGCTTCCGTCCAGGGAACCGTCCAATGGATACCGGGCCTGCCTCTCCGGTCACGACCGACGCCAACATGGCAAAATCCGCCACAAGGTGAGTATCGTTCCGGCCGACTCTCCCCGTTTCGTCGCCCGTGGAATCGCCTCTTCGGTATGGACCGCTTCTTTCACCCTGACCTGGACCCCGCGGCTCCTGCGACCTTTGAGCTGATCGAAGGGGAGGCGCATCACCTGGCGCGGGTCCTGCGGAAGGATCCGGGTGAGAGTGTGGGGGTCTTTGATGGGCAGGGGCGGAGCGTGGTGGCCCGGATCGCCGAGGTCACGAAGCGGCGGGTGCTGCTCGAGCGGCTGAGCGCGGTCGTGGAGGATCCGGTTCCCGTCTGCCGGACGCGGGTGGCGTGTGCGGTCCCGAAGGGGGACCGGTTCAAGTGGATCGTCGAGAAGCTGACGGAGATCGGGACGGATGAGCTGCAGCTCCTGACGACCGAGCGGTCGGTGGTCGAGCCGGGTGAGGCGAAGCGGGAGCGGCTGGAGCAGCATGTCCTGTCTGCCTGCAAACAGTGCGGCCGGAACCGGGCGCTGAAGATCCTCCCCTCGGTGGAGTGGGAGATTTTCGTCGGTCAGAGGGAGGGGACGCTGTTCTTCGCGGACCAGACGGGGGCCGCGGCCCCGGGGGTTGCCGCATCCCTGGGCGAAACGAGCGTCACGATCGCGGTTGGACCGGAGGGGGGCTGGACCGACCGGGAGCGGGAACTGGCGAAACAGCATCAGGCACAGGCGATTGCCTTCGGGAGACACATCTTGAGGGTCGAAACTGCTGCGATAATTGGCGGGGCGTGGCTCGAGCAGCGACGGATGTCGGTTCTGCATGGAGATACCGTCACTCGCAAGTAGGTTGTGTGTGCACTCTTCGGGCATGTCTGGGCAGAATTGCCTACAATCTTTGCACAAGAGCCTTTCCGATTCCCCCAGTCGGCGGTAGGATTTCGGCAGAGGAAACGCAGCCACCGATGCTCGCCGGTGGTGGGACTTCTCAACGAGGAATCCATCGGTTCACAGAGATTGTCGACACGTCGCGTCTTCCAGACGTGATTCCTGAGGCGATCGCGCGCGGTCCGGCCCGGAATCCATCGACCCCTGTGAATGCCATCGGATCAGGTCTCCGGATGCCCGTTTCTGTCAATGAACACAGCCAGCCGCTGCCCGGTCTCATCGGCAACAGCGCCACCATGCAGGAGGTCTACCGGCTCACCCGGCGGGTCGCCGACAGTTCCGCCACCGTGCTGCTGCTCGGCGAGACGGGGACCGGCAAGGAACTGATCGCCCGGGCGATCCACGACCTCAGTCCCCGCAAGACCGGCCCCTTCGTGCGGGTCAACTGCGGCGCCCTCAGCGAAAGCCTGCTCGAGAGCGAGCTGTTCGGCCACGTCAAAGGGGCATTCACGAGCGCACACGAGAACCGGACCGGCCGCTTCGAAGCGGCTCACGGGGGGACGATCTTCCTCGATGAAATCAACTCCGTCAGCTACACGATGCAGGTGAAGCTGCTGCGGGTCCTCCAGGAACATGAGTTCGAGCGGGTCGGGGACTCCAAGACGATCTCGGTCGACTGCCGGATCGTCGCCGCGACCAACCGCGACCTGCAGGAGATGGTCGACCGGGACGGTTTCCGGGAGGACTTGTACTACCGGCTCAACGTCCTGCCGATCTACCTCCCTCCGCTCCGCGACCGCTCGGACGACGTCCCGGCCCTCACCGAGTTCTTCCTCGAGCGGTACGCCTCATCGAACCACCGTTCATCGCTGTCGATCCACCCCGAGGCGGTCGGGTACCTCAAGTCCTACACCTGGCCCGGCAACGTCCGGGAGCTGCAGAACTACATCGAGCGGGCCGTCGTTCTGGCGCAGGACAGCACCGTGACCTCCGACCTCCTCCCGCCGCACGTCCGGGGGCTCGCCCCGCAGCGGCTGGGCCGGATCGGCAAGGGGAGCATCGACACGCTCTGCGCGGAGCTCGTCTCGGTGGGGCTCGGCCAGTCGGACGGAGACGGAACGGCCTACAACCACGTCATGGGAATGGTTGAGAAAGAGCTGATCCAGCAGGTTCTCCGGCAGTGCCAGGGGACCCAGACCAAGACGGCGACCCGCCTCGGCATCAATCGGAATACGCTCCACAAGAAGATCGAAGAGTACGGCTTGGAGTCGGACTGAGTGGTGCCGCCTGGCAACGCCCAGGCGAGCGGCGCGGCGTCAGCCCGCCGGTGGCGAAGAGCTGTCGGCCAAGACCTGCCGGTCGCCACGGTGAGCACCGCGACCAGCCATCTCGATGAGGTGGGCCGCGTCACTTTTCGCCAGCGGCACGGCTGCGCCACCACGTGTGCATCTCGACGGCCAGCGAGAGCCGCTCGGCGTGGGAATCGTCGCCGACCCGGAAGAACGCGGTTTCAAGGATCGTCGCGATCGCGTCGGAGCTGAGCCAGCGGATCAGCAGCTGCTCCTGAGCTGACTTTCTCCACCAGTTAAGCGACCCCTTCTTCGACATCGATTCGTGAAAGTCGATGATTGTCTCCGCGAGATGCCGCGCGGGCCACGGGGCGGCCACATCGCTCTGCGCATCGGCTTCCCATGCTGTCAGAAACGGAGAGAGATCGTCGTAGATTTCTGAGAAGTCTTTCAACCAGAAGCCGGCACTGCACGAGAAAAAATACGGTCTCGTCAGCACAGCTCGCCAGAGAGCCGGACAGTAGTCTGCGAGCGCCTCCCGTTCGTCGACCGGCCAGCGACGCCACCGGCCGTACTCGATTTTTGAGAAGGCAAGGAACGAATCGAACTCGAGTCCGCGACCATCTTCCGATGGTTTCGCGACCAGATCGAACAATCTTGGCAGAAAGTGCTTGAAGTCGTCGACGGTTCCCCAAGTCGTGATCGCCTTTGAGGCGTACATCACGAATGCGCTGGCCGGCAACTCACGCAGCGGGGCAGCGCGGAGAGGGAGATCGTTACAGACGCTCGGAAAGCATGGATCGGGGTCGATCTCGGCCGGCAACCGGTAGCGCCGGAAGACGGCGTAGAGCCGCTCAACCGCCTCGCGGAGCGTCGCTTCCCGGGCCTCTGCGGTGTTCATCCCTCACCCCTGGGGGTCGGGCGGTGGACTACTCTCCCGGCTCTTCGAGGTACGTGTAGCCGTTGAGGCCGTCCTCGTAGAACTTCACGAACCGGCCCGCCTGCTGGTGATCGATCCGCCCTTCGCGGACCGCCATTTCGACCTGCATCTGCAGCCGGTCGATCAGGTCCCGGCCCTTGAACTGGACGTAGTCGAGCACCTCGCTGACCGTGTCCCCCTTGATGATCGTGTGGAGCTCGACTTCACCCGACTCGTTGAGGTCGACGTGGACCGCGTTCGTGTCGCCGAACAGGTTGTGCAGGTCTCCCAGGATCTCCTGGTACGCCCCGATCAGGAACGCCCCCAGGTAATAGGGATGCTCTTCCTGGAACGGATGCAGCATCAGCGTCTTCTTGACGTCCCGCTGATCGATGAAGCAGTCGATCTTGCCGTCCGAGTCGCAGGTGATGTCGCTGATCACCGCGTGGCGGGTCGGCTGTTCCTGGAGTCGATGAATCGGCATTACGGGGAAGAGCTGCTTGATCGCCCAACTGTCCGGCATCGACTGGAACAGTGAGAAATTGCAGAAGTAGGTGTCGGAGAGCATCCGGTCGAGGTTCGCCAGCTCGTCCGGCACGTAGTCCATGTCCGCCGACAGCTTGCGGATCTTGTGCAGGATCGCGAAGAACAGGTTCTCGGCAACCACCCGCTGCGTCAGCGGCAGGTAGCCGGTGCTGAACAGGTTGTTGACCATGTCGAGTGCCTGCTGCGCATCGTGGTACGACTCGAGCGCGTTGCGGGCGTTGACTGCGTTGTAGGTGTTGTAGAGGTCGTGGAGCGCCTGCTCGGACTCTTCCGGCATCTCCTTGGGGATGTCGGCGACCGCTCCCTGCTCGGCGGTTCCCATCGTGCCGAAGATCAGCGCGGCGTGGTACGCCACCACGGCGCGGCCGCTCTCGCTGACGATCGTCGGGTGCGGAACCTTGGCTTCGTCGCACACGGTTGAGACGTGGTGGATCACGTCCCGCGCGTACTCATGGATCGAGTAGTTCATGCTCGATTCGAAGTTCGTCTGCGAGCCGTCGTAGTCGACCCCGAGGCCGCCGCCGATGTCGAGGTACTTGAGGCCGGCACCGCGCTTGTGCAGATCGCAGTAGATCCGGATCGCCTCGTTGACCGCGTGCTTCACCTGGCGGATGTTGGTGATCTGGCTCCCTTGGTGGAAATGCAGGAGCTGGAAGCAGTCCGCCATCCCGAGCGATTCCAGCTTCTGGAAACACTTCAGGATTTCGCTGACGGTCAGGCCGAACTTGGAGCGGTAGCCCCCCGACGACTGCCAGCGGCCCGATCCGCGGGTCGCGAGCTTCACCCGCATCCCGATCTGCGGCCGGACTCCGACCTTTTCGCAGTACTTGAGAATGAGATCCAGCTCGGTCGCCTTCTCGACGACCGGGATGACGTTCCGGCCGATCTTGGTGCCGAGCATCGCCATCTCGATGAACTCGTCATCCTTGAAGCCGTTGCAGATGATCGGCGTGTTGGGGGCGGTCATGGCGATGACCGCCAGCAGTTCCGGCTTGCTGCCGGCTTCGAGGCCGAAGCCGAGCGTCTGGCCGTATTCGACGATCTTCTCGACGACTTCCTTCTGCTGGTTCACCTTGATCGGGTAGACGCAGCTGTAGCCCCCCTTGTAGTCGTGCTCCTTCATGGCGGTCGCGAAGATGTCGTGCATCTCGCGGAGCCGGTCCTTCAGGATCCCGTTGAAGCGGACCAGGATCGGCAGGTACAGGCCGCGCATCTGCAGCCGGTCGACCAGTTCCTTCAGGTCGATCGAGCGGGCGGGATTCCGGTCCGGGTGGACCAGCAGGTGTCCGCTGGTTCCGACCGAGAAGTAGCCTTTTCCCCACCGAGGGACGTCAAACAGCTCGCTGGAATCGGTGACGCTCCAGGATTCGGTGGGCTCGATCATCAAGACGCTCCAGTCGCAAAAACGACCAGTCCGGGAAAGGAAGGGGAAAAACTATATCGCGTGACCCCCCGTGGTCCTAGTGCGATCCCCCCATTCCCGCGGCCGCAATTTTTCGCCGCCGGCCATGCCCCGCACAGCTCCTCGCAGGGGGACCGGAGACCCGCATGGTGACCGGGCCGGGCAAAGAACTCATGAACCCGGTCCGGGGGGCCTGCAACGCCCCTAGGGCAAGTTTTCTGGCCCCTGCGGCGGTCGCCCCCCATCCGCCTCGCCATTCGGAGGAGCCCCGAGCGGCTACTCGGTCAGGTTCGGGAGCCCGATCGACCGTCCGTAGAGGGTCGTCAGGTCGGCCCGGGTGAAGCCGTAGGCCCGGGTGAGGCTGTCTTCCCACTTCAGGCCGTCCTTGATCCCGTTGAAAAACAGCTTGAACTGGTCCGGGTTCAGTTTGATCAGGAGCTCCACCATGGAGCTGGCGATCCCGTACTGGTCCCGGCTGAGCCGCTCCGCGTCGTAGAACGGACCGAGCCGTCCCGACCGCCGGACGAGTTCCGCGCCGGACCGTTGCCGGCGGCCGATCTCGCCCGCCTTCCCTTCCTTCGGCACGATCGCGGCGGCGACCCACTCGGCGATCCCCTCGTTGACCCAGGTGTCGACGAACGTCGTCGTCCGGAAACGGTGGATGTAGCCGTGCGCGGTCTCGTGGACCAGGACCGCCGCGAAGAAGTCGGGGTTGTCCCCCCGGTAGCAGGAGGTCAGCACCTTGCCATCGGTCGACTGGTGGCAGAGCCCCTGGGCGCCGCTGGCGTCGGCGTTGTCCATGAACTTGAACTCGAACTCGACGAAGTCCGCCTTGTTGATGAAGCAGACAACGGGGGACTTCCCCTGCCAGATGTTCGTGCCGGGCTTGATGCCGAATGCCTGCCCGAGGAATTCGTACATCTTGTCGAGCTGGACGATGAAGGGGGCCGCCTGCCCCGCCGGCATGTCGGTGAAGAACAGGAAGTACTTCGTCTCATGGAGCTGCATCGGCAGCCGCGCGAAGTGCGTTCCGACCTTGGTCAGGAAATCCTTCTGATCCGTGACGTACTTCGAAATCTCCGCGCCCGGGATCTCTTCCCAGATGTGGTGCGGGGCCTTGAGCTGTGACACGATCGCCTCGCGGCGGGCCGCGGCGTCGTCCAGCACGTACATCCGCTGCGTCGGGAGGTAGCTGAGCGGGTACGAGGTCGACTCGTGCTCGATCTCATACAGCTTGTCGGCGTTGATCTTGCGGGTGGTTTTTCCGTTCAGCAGCACTTCGAGGGAGCGGAACCGGTCCGGCTCCTTGCCGGTGATGAACTTCTTGATGACGACGTCCTTCTCCTCGTCGCCGTTCTTCATGGTGAGGGTGACGGTCTTTCCCTCGAGTTCCTTGACCTGTTCGGCGGAGAGGGCGTGTTCGAAGGCGACCCGTTCGACTGGATCCTTCGTGACGCGGGCTTTTCCTCCCTCGGCCCCCGTTGAGCCGGTCGGCTTCTGCGCGACCGCCGCAAGCGACCATGACAGTGAAGCGACCCCGATCACCAGCAAACACACGCGGCGCAGCGCCATGAGACCTACCCTCAACCGGGCAATGACCCGAAAACCGCCGGGCCCGCCATGCTACCAGCCTACCTCCCCACCGGTCCGCGAGCGACCCCGGGACCGGACGTGGATGGTCATCGCGCCGGGCGGAGCGATCGCCTTGACGCAGCGGGCGCCACCGCCTGACCCGGGTGCAGGGGCGGAGCTCCTGCCCGCCGGAGGCCTTTTCGATGTGGAACCGTGGAAAACCATCGGCATCCGCTTTGGAAACGGGCGATGCGGGCTCCCATTCTCTTCACCGCCGGGAGTGCAGTGCGGGCGTTCTGGTGAGGGAGGCCCGCGATGCTGGTTCGCGATTGGACGCCAGCCGTGTTCCAAGGTTCCGCGACGAAGAAGCGCCTCCGGCGGCCAGGAGCTCCGCCCCTGGACCCGGGTGGCCGTGGGACGATGGGTTTGAGCTGGCGACGCTGGGCCGGCGGGGAGGCGTGAGGTCGAGTTCAGTACAGACAACGGGGACGCGGGTGGTACGCTGACCAACATGCCGCACCAGGAGCCGACCATGAATCTCTCCCTGTTCCGCGACGCGGGACTCCCCGCACTCCCACCCCGTCCCGCCGACGGACACAAAGGGACCTTCGGCCGAACACTCATCATCGGCGGCAGCCGCGGAATGAGCGGCGCACCAGCACTCGCCGGCCTCGGGGCCCTCCGCGGCGGAGCCGGCCTCGTCTACGTCGCCATCCCTCAATCCATCGCACCGATCGTCGGCGGCATCGACCCGTCCTACCTGACGATCCCCCTGGTCGAGGACGAAGAGGGCCGGCTCGCGGCAGGAGCCTCCGACCGGATCCTCGAACAACTCTCGTCGATGACGGCGATCGGCCTCGGCCCCGGCCTCGGCAAATCCCCCGCGCTCAAGACCCTCGTCCGTGGCCTCTACCGAACCGCCTCGATCCCCATGGTCGTCGACGCCGACGCCCTGAACCTCCTCTCCGAAATGCGGGACGTCCTGTTCGAGCCAGGCGGAGAGCGGGTCCTGACCCCCCACCCGGGCGAGTTCTCCCGCCTCACCGGCCTGCCGATGGAAGAGATCCAGGAGCGGCGCGAGTCGCTCGCCGCCGAGTTCGCCCGGCAGCACCGGTGCGTGGTGGTCCTCAAGGGCCCGCAGACGGTGATCACCGACGGCGCCCGGATCGTCCTGAACACGACGGGCAACAGCGGCATGGCAACCGGCGGGACGGGAGACGTCCTGACCGGCCTGACGACGGCGCTCCTCGGCCAGGGCCTCCCCAGCTACGAAGCCGCCCGCCTCGCCGTCTACCTCCACGGCCTGGCCGGAGACCTCGCCGCCGAGGAGCTAAGCGAGCCGGGAATGATTGCCTCCGACCTCCCCCGATACCTCCCCAAGGCCTGGCTCAAAATGCAGACGGAGGCGCGGCAGCGGCGGTGAGAGCTCTGTTGGTCTTCCGGGGATCGGCTGCTCAGAAGTTGAAGTTCGCCGCTTCCGTCCCCTCCGCCGGGACCGTGAATGTCAGCTTCGTCCGTTCCGGATCGCTGAGCTCGGGCGGCAGCAGCTCTCCCACTTTCTTCTTCGGCGACGCCGCCTGCGCGGCTGCGGAGGCGGCGGCCACCTGGCCCGGATCGTCGGCGATCTGCGAGGGGATCGCTCCGGTCCCTTCCGCCATCTTGGTGACGAACACTTTGTTCTGGCCCGGCATCGCTCCCTGGGCGATCCGGTATTTCCCGGCGGCGTCGGTCTTCCCGTACCCCGAGAACTTGTCGGAGTAGAAGTAGATGTTGGCGTCGGTCAGCGGTCTTCCCTGGTAGGTGACCGTCCCCGAGACCGGCACGCTGCCGCGGTCGGGTTTGCGCGAACCTCCGCAGCCCGACAGGGCCGCCACCAGAACGACGAACGACAACGCGGCCCCCGGGGCAGGGCCGCGCACGAACCCCCGTGTGACGGGCATTGCGGGATCTCCAGTCCAGATGAGACGAAAGCGTGTGCAGGAGAGCCTCCGGAGCGGCGGCATCACCGCTCCGGAGCGAACAGGCCGAGTTGGCGCGCGATCTAGAACGGATCGACCGGCGAGCCATCCTTGGTGAACCCGAGGCGGGTCAGGTTCAGGTAGTCCATGTTCTCGGAAAGGAACACGACAGCGCCGTCTCCCATCACGAAGTGCGCTCCGCCGGCATGCCCTGAGCCGAAGCCCCAGGCGTACTGCCGGCCCTTGGCGTCGTTGAGATAGGCCGCGTTGACCGACCAGTCGTTGATGTAGGCGGCGACGGTGGCCGAACTCAGGGCGGTGGTGGAACTGGAAACCAGCCGGCCCTGGCAGCAGGTGTGTGTGCCGCTGAGCCCCCATGGGCCATACGAGGAGGAGGTCTTGTAGTCGTCCCCGCTCCAGCTCTCGCCGAGCAGGATCGAGTTGCTCGTTCCATCCGGCAGGTCGCGGATCCTCGCGGCCCCGTTGTTGCCGAACGCACCACGGCGGATGTCGCTCAGCGTCTGGTCATAAGGAGCGTCGTAATCGGTGAAGACCCCCGTCGAGAAGACGTAGCTGGTCCGCCGGGCCCGATTGCGGGAGTAGAAATCGGTAATCGTCCCCGCGCCGGAAGTGACCTCCTGGCCGCTGGAGGGATGCGAGGGACAGTTCAGGATCGGCAGGTTGGTGTTGATAATCGCGACGTTGGTCGTATCGGTCCCCGAAACGGGGAGCGAGTACGGCGACGACACACTCGAGCAGACGTTGAAATCGTACTTGTTGTAGAGCGCCCCCTGGTCGACGAACGGCAGCAGCAGGGTCCAGCCGGTGGTGTTCAGGACGCGATTGTTCCCGGTGTAGAACGTGGCGCTGTTGTACCGCCCTGAATTGAGGAGGGCGGGCGGAAAGATGCCGTGCGTCTCGTGGTAGTTGTGGAGCGCCACGCCCCACTGCTTCAGATGGTTCTTGCACTGCGACAATCGCGCAGCCTCCCGAGCCTGCTGGACTGCCGGCAGCAGAATCGCCACCAGCACGGCGATGATGGCGATCACCACCAGCAATTCGATCAACGTGAAGCCGCGACGTGACCCTCGCATCGGAAGAACTCCCAGAATGGGTAGGCCGGAACCGGCGACGCCTTCGTCACTCACTTGAGCGGAAGCGGACGAAGCGTGATGAGGTGATGCGGGCGAGTATGCGCAGCGGTTTTCGACCGATCAATCAGGATCTTGCGGATCGATCGAGAATGAGACGCCGCCGTCTTAGCGCCGGGCATCGCGCGCAAGAGGTTCGTACCACTTGTGCTCCGCTGTCACAGAATCAACGGAGCCGCTCCGGGAGAATACGGAGCGACGCAAGAGAGATCTCAGCCAGACGGTATCGCTCGTTACCGGTTGGACGGTTCCGAGTACAGAAGCGCCTCCGGCGAGGGCAGGGGCTCGGCCCCTGCACCCCAACACGCTGGCGCTCGTCTCACCATCCTCCCGAACACCGCGCCTGGGCGTCGCAGCCCCCTGAGCGCAACCCATCGCCCCACGCCGCCCCGTTCAGGGCGGAGCTCTGATTACTCCACCGTCACGCTCTTGGCGAGGTTGCGGGGGCGGTCGACGTTGCAGCCCCGCAGCAGGGCGATGTGGTAGGCCAAGAGCTGCAGCGGAATCGCCGTCACGATCGGCTGCAGGTAGTCCTCCACCTGCGGCACGAAGATCACGTCGTCCACCAGCTTCGCGATCCGGTCATCCCCCTCGCACGCAATCGCAATCACCGGACCCTTCCGAGCCTTCACCTCTTCGATGTTGCTCAGAACCTTCGGGTAAATGTTCGAGTGCGGCACGATGAAGACGCTCGGCGTCTGTTCGTCGATCAGAGCAATCGGACCATGCTTCATCTCCGCCGCGGGATACCCCTCCGCGTGGATGTAGCTGATTTCTTTCAGCTTCAGGGCCCCTTCCAGCGCCACCGGGAAGTTGTACAGCCGCCCGAGGTACAGGAAGTTTTCCATGTGCGCGTACCTCTCGGCGATCTCCTTGACCGCGTCGTGGCACTGCAGCGTTTCGGAAACCTTCTCGGGCATCTCCCGCAGGCGGGCAATCATCCGCTGACCCGCCTGGTACGACAGGTTCCGCATCCGGCCGAAGAACAGGGCGAGGAGCGAGAGCGTCGCCACCTGCGAGGTGAAGGCCTTCGTGGACGCGACGCCGATCTCGGGACCGGCGTGCAGATACACCCCGCCCGAAGCCTCGCGGGCGATCGTCGAACCGACCACGTTGCAGATCGCGAGCGTCGGCAGCCCCTTCCGCTTGCACTCCCGCATCGCGGCGAGCGTGTCGGCGGTCTCACCGCTCTGGGTGATCGCGAAGACCATCGTCCGGTCTGAGAGCGGCGGGTTGCGGTACCGCAGCTCGCTCGCGTATTCGACTTCGACCGGGACGCGGGCGAACTCTTCGATCAGGTATTCGCCCACGAGCCCTGCGTGCCAGCTGGTGCCGCAGGCGGTCAGGACGATCCGGTCGATCCGCCGCAGCTCCTGGGCCGAGAGGTTGAGACCCCCGAAGCGGGCGGTCGCCTCGTCGTCGTCGAGACGGCCCCGGAGGGCGTTCTCGAGCGTCTGCGGCTGCTCGTAGATCTCCTTGAGCATGTAGTGCTCAAAGCCATTGAGATCGGTGTCGGCCGAGACCTGGTTCAGGGTCTGGATCGAGGGCGCGACGCTGCCGGTGTCGCGGTGGATCAGGTCGATGTTGTCCGGCGTGACGATCGCCAGCTCGTTGTCCGAGAGGTAGACCACTTCGTTCGTGTAGCCGACGAGCGGACTCGCGTCGCTGGCGATGAAGTGCTCCCCTTTGCCGACGCCGAGGACCAGCGGCGACCCGTTGCGGGCGGCGATGATCATGTCCGGCACGTCGCGGAACAGGATCGCCAGGCCGTAGGTCCCTTTGAGCTTCTTGAGGGTCAGCTCGACCGCCTTGAGGCAGGTCTTGTGATCGGTCGGGTCGTCGCCGAGCTTCGTCTGCTCTTCGAGGTGGTGGGCGACCAAGTGAGCGACCACTTCAGTGTCGGTCGCGGTCTTGAAGACGTAGCCGAGTTCCTGGAGCTTCGCCTTGAGGAGGGTGTAGTTCTCGATGACGCCGTTGTGGACGAGGACCACCTCGCCGTCGCCGCCGACGTGGGGGTGGGAGTTCGTGTCGCACGGCTCCCCGTGGGTGGCCCAGCGGGTGTGGCCGATGCCGGTCGTGCCGGCGACCGGCTGCTGTTTCACGAGCCCGGCGAGCTGGTCGACCTTGCCGACCTTTTTGCGGATGGAGATCCCGTTCTTCTCGCGGACCGCGATTCCGGCGCTGTCGTAGCCCCGGTATTCGAGGCGGTAGAGCCCTTCAACGAGGAAGCGTTTGACGTCCTTATGGCCGACGTAACCCACGATTCCGCACATAGTTGATCCAATCCTGCGAAGCAGCCCTGACGGCCGCGCGGCGGTCCCGAATCCAGCCGGAACCAAGGGGGCGGGATATCACGAGTCCGAGTGACGGGTCAATGTGAGGTTTGTCCCGGTCTGCCGGGCCACCCTCTTACATCGCCACAACTCTTCCTCAGGAATTCTACGGAGGAGGCGTGAACCTGGGGGGAAGAGGGTTTTCCAGCGAGCGAAAGCGCCCCTTGCTGCATTCCGCCACGCCTTGGGAGTGTCCCGGAGCGGGGAAATGCCCCTGGTCAGCCCTTGGTCAATGGGAGCAGCCGCACGAGCCGCCGCCGGAGCCGCATCCGCCGCCGCTCGGCTTGGGGGCGGCGAGAAAGCCTTCGGCAGAGACCGGCTGGACCTCGATGACTCCGAAGCCCCCGGCCGCCGCCTGGAGGGCAAGCTTGGTGCACTCGGGGCCGCGGTCGTTGAGGACGTAGAGGATCAGCTTTTCGCCATCCAGCGTCACTTCGAGGTCGACGAGCTGGAGGTCGAGGTTCCACTCGGTCATCCGCTGCTGCCAGGGCTCGAAGTCCTGCTGGAGGCGGCTGGTCCGGGAGCGGGCGGTGGTCTCGTCGTCGGTGGTCGCGAGGCGGACGACCTCGAAGGGGGTCGTCTCCTCGGTGTCTTCGGTCCGGCGGCGGACCATCTCGATGACGGAGGCGAGTTCGAGTCCGCGGTGGGTCTGGACGACGACGCGGGCGCCGCGGTGGACGTCGAGCTCGGCGGGGAAGCGGCAGCGGGCGACTTCCGGAATCCGTCCGTAGCGAACCAGGGCGAGGGACGGCAGGGGAGCGATCATGGGTGCGGGCAGGCAACGGGAGCGACGGGCAACAGGATCGAAGCTACCGGTTTTCGACGACGGGACGCAACCCACCCAGGCCCCGGCGGATTCTACCTCCCGAACACCGCGCCTGGGCGTCGCAGCCCCCTTAGCGCAACCCATCGTGCCACGCCGCGCCGGTCCAGGGCGGATGCCCTGGGGTTAGATGAGTTCGGGCATCGGGCGGTACTGCGTGTGATCCACGAGATAGCGGGGGCGGCCCTGGAGGTCGTTGACCGTCACGCGGTCGATGTCGATCCCCTGCGTCTTGTAGAGGGTCGCGAAGATCTCCTGGAAATGGACCGGCCGCTGCACCGGGTGCTCGCCGAGGCGGTTCGTCTCGCCGATGACCTGGCCGCCGCGGATGCCGCCGCCGGCCATGAGGGCGCAAGAGACCTGCGGCCAGTGGTCGCGGCCACCCTGCGGGTTGATCTTCGGCGTCCGGCCGAACTCACCCCAGACGATGACCGTGACGTCCTTGAACAGATCGCGGTGCTCGAGGTCTTCGATCAGGGCGCTGACCGCCTGGTCGAGCATCGGCATCTCGGTCCGGGACTGGCCGAAGTTGTCGCCATGCCAGTCCCAGCGGCTGAAGGAGAGCGACACGCAGCGGACGCCGGCTTCGATGAGCCGGCGGGCCACCAGAAAATTGTCGAGGAGCCGCGGGCCGCCGTCGTCCTTGAGCTGGTTGACCCCGCGGCCGTAGCGGTCGCGGAGGCGGGGGTCTTCCTTCTCGATGTCGAGGGCTTCGGCGAGCTTGCTGGAGGTCAGGATCCCGAACGCCTGCTGGCTGAAGGCGTCGAGGCCGTCCATCATCCCGCTGTTGTCGGCGTTGCGGCGGAAGGTATCGAGCGAAGTGAGGACGTTGCGGCGGTCGGCGAGCCGGTCCAGGGTGAGTCCCTGGAGGGTCATGTTGTCTTTCCCTTCGCCGTTCGGCGTGAAGGGGGCGTGGGCCACGCCGAGGAAGCCGGGCTTGCCGTTATCCGCCCAGGGCATGTGCCCCATGCGGGGAGAGAGGCCGACGTACGGCGGGACCGAGGGGTCCTTGGCGCCGTAGACCTTGGAGAGGACCGAGCCCATGGCGGGCCAGCCGCCGGCGGGCTGGTTGCGGTGGTCGTGGCCGTTGAGGCACTGGAAGGCGTAGTGGTCGCCGGTCGCGCCGACGACGGTGCGGATGTAGGCGAGGCGGTCGGAGATCGAGGCGAGCCGCGGGAAGAGTTCGCAGATCTCGATCCCGGGGACGTTCGTGTGGATCGGGTTGAAGGGGCCCTTGATGTCCTGCGGGGCGTCGACCTTGATGTCCCACATGTCCTGATGCGGGGGGCCGCCCGGCAGGAAGACCATGATGATCCCCTTGCCGAAGCCGTTGGTGCCGTGCGTCTGTTCGGCGCGGAGCATCTGCGGGAGGCTGAGTCCTCCCATGGCCAGTCCGCCGACCTTGAGGAAGGCGCGGCGCGAGAGGCCGTCGCACAGGCCGACGTTCTTGCCGAGGATATTGAGCATGGCGGACCTCCGGAGGGCAGGAGGGTGAGTCGAGGCGGGAGGGATGTCGGCGGGGACCGCTCAGGCGGGTGGGCCTGAGCCGGCGGGCAGGACGACGGGAGGGACGTGGACCAACACAATCGGCGCAGAGCAGGAGCCTCCACGCGGACTCCGTCCCCGTCACTCACGGGTGAAAGGGGACGCCATCCCCCGTCACCAACTTGCCGCACGCGAGACCGGCCGAGTTTCCATCGGCCTTCATCCATCAACTGTTGCAGATGGAATGATTTGAGTCAAACCGGATCCCGGATCTCGGACCGAACAGGAGGGTCGGAGGAATTGTACCCCTGTCCAGTTGTGATCTTGGAACGGGAGGCCATGTCAGCCCGGAATTTGCGACGATGCTTCGCGAGCAATGGATTTTCGTTGGCGGGAGCGAAAGGGGAGTCGTTTCGAGGACGAACATCCGCTCCAGCCCGGGTCCAGCAGGCTGCTGGCCGCCGGAGGCATTTTCCGTCGTGGAACCGTGGGAAACAGACGGCATCCGCTTTGGGGGACCACCCCCACCGACTCCCCAGTGGAGCGGGCGATCAACTGTCATGGGGTGGAAAGCAGGCTCGGCGTTGGAACTCGTGACCAGCTGGCGTGGTTGACGGAGAGCGTCGCGTCATCCGCAAAGCGGATCCGCCGCGGGATCCGGTTGGTGAGTTCCTGGTAGACCATCGAGAGCCGGATCAGCATCGGCGCGTCGGGCGAACAAATGCCGGACATGTCGAGATGGGTGGACGTCGCCCGCCACCGGCCGATCAACGGGCGTGCCCCCTGACAGTTGCTCCAGACAACGGTGCGGTCAGGCCGGAAGGTGCAGAGATTCGTCCGGGCGGGATCGATGCTGTCGTCGATTGACCAGCTGCCGACCAGCCGCCTTTCCGTCGCATTGAGCGGGCGGAACTGCCAGGCAATCGGACCACCGACCAGGAGCAGAACGCAAGCCAGAATCACCCATCGCCAGCGGCGACGCTTCGGCGCAGTCTCTGTCATTCGGCCCTCCCTGATAGCCCTTAGATCAGGGAAGCGTAGTTCCTGACCGGTCGAGGGAGCTACTCCAGCCTTCTTCAGCGCGGGGAGTGCAATGCGGGCGTATTGGTGAGGGAGGCCCGCGATGCCGGTTCGCGATTGGACGCCCGTTGTGTTCCGTGGTTCAACGAGGAGAAGCGCCTCCGGCGGGGCCAGCAGCGTGCTGGACCCGGGTGGCCGTGGGGCGATGGGTTTGAGCATGCAGCGCTGTGCCGGCCAGGATGTGGGTTCGGCCGTTGAGTCTTAGCGGGTTGCTGTTCGCGGCGGACAGATCGCCTTTGCGCAACCCAACATCATCGCCTTACCCCGGTCCAGCGGGACGCTGGCTCCGGCGGGGCCAGCAGCCTGCTGGACCGGGGTGGCTGTGGGGCGATGGGATTGAGCAAGCAGCGCTGTGCCGGCCAGGACGGAGTTTAAGCCGTTGAGACTTACCCGATGCGGGCGGTGGCGGGCTCAGCGGTCGAGCTCATGTCCGCCCCGAGCCGCGGCGTCTCCGCAATCCGCGGCAACCGCACCACCACCGACGTCCCCACCCCAACCTCACTCTCGATCCGGATCGTCCCGCCATGCGCGTCCACAATCGCCTTGCTGATCGACAGACCCAGACCCGTCCCCCCCTCAGGATTCGAACGGGACGCATCCACCCGATAAAAGCGGTCGAAGAGAAGCGGAATCGACTCCGCCGGGATCCCCTCACCCGTATCCCGGACCGTCACGGTGACGTGCTCCGGCTCGCACTCCATCGTGATCGTGACGCTCCCCCCAACCCGGTTGTACCGGATCGCGTTCGAGAGCAGATTCATCATCAACTGATCCAGCCGGTCCGCATCCGCCAGCACCTGGCAGGGAATCGCCTGCAGCTCGAGCCGCACATCGGTCTCCGCCGCCTTCGTCTCCAGCAGACTCACGAGGTCCCGCAACAGATCGTCGAGCGCGACCGGCCGGTACGGAACCGGCTGCTTCACCGCGTCGATCCGCGCGAGCTGCAGCAGCGAGTCGATCAGCTTCTTCATCCGCTTCGCGGCCCGCTGGCACGCCTGAAGCGAAGCCTGATAATCCTCCGGCGAACGGGGCTTCAGCAGACTCATCTGCGTCTGCGCCAGGATCACCGCCACCGGCGTCCGCAGCTCATGCGACGCATCGGCCGTGAACTGCGTCTGCCGCTCGAACGCCTGATGCAGCCGGTCGAACGCCTGGTTCAGCACCTCGGCCAGCTGCCCCAGCTCCGAGTCGGTCTCGGTCAGGTTGATCCGCTCACTCAGGTTCTCGGCCGAGATCGAAGCCGCGGTGTCCGACATCACCTGGATCGGCAGAATCGCCCGCGACGTGAACCACCACCCCCCGGCAAGGCCGATCAGCGTAATCAGCGAGCCGACGCTGACGAGGACCAGCCCCGAGCGGCGGTGCGCGGCGAGGTCGTGCTCCATCGAGCGGCCGACCAGCACGTTGATGTCGAACCAGCGGACCAGGATCACCTCGCGGAACAGCCCGCGGCTCTGAGTCGTCCGGATCGGGAACCCGTCGCTCGGCGTCCGCAGCCCCGGGAACGAGGTGTCCGGGGCGTACGTCGACTTCTCGAGGATGTGCCCGTCCCGATCCCAGATCAGGAAGTAGATCGGACTGCTCGTCTCGTTCGAGTTGATGAACTCTTCCGGGGCCACCGAGCCGGGGACCCGCCACGGCCAGACCGGCGGTCCCGCATTGCGGCCCCGGTCGTTCCCGCGATCCCCGTTGCGATCATTTCCCCGATCGCCGCCGCCGTTGTTACGACCGTCGCGGTCGTTCCGGTCTCCGTCGTTGCGGTCCCGGTTCCCCCGGTCTCGATCGTTCCGCGGTCCTGGTTCGCGCGAGCCCGGCTCACGAGGAGGGCCGTCGCCACGCGGGGCACGGCCCGGATCGGTGTTGTCCCGCTCACGAGCGGCAGGAAGCTGGTTGGCGTCCTGCGTCGTCGTTCCGCCACCGGGATTCCCCTCGGGGCGGTTCCCTTCCTGACGGTTCCCGTCCTGGCCGCTCTCGTCGCGGCGCATCGGGTTCCCCCCCGGCTGGAACGGGTTCGGGCCGCCCGGATTGGGACCACCGGGATTCGGACCACCCGGCTGACCTCCCGGAGGTTGTCCGGCGGGGCGGGGGGGGACGAACAGCCGCCGCAGGCGGGAGGAGATGATGTCGGCGGTCCGGTTCAGCTCGGTGTCGATGTGCTGCATCCGCGTCTCCCACTGCAGGTGGTAGACGTAGAGCCCAAACAGGATCAGCACCGACAGCAGAACGATCGCGTGCCAGATCTGGAGCCGCCACCGGAGCGAGCGCGATCCCGGCAGGTGGGAAGGGAACGCTCGAACAGAAGGCGAAGACAGAGGCATGCGCGGCTCGATCGTCCGCTCGACGCGGACCCGCGTCCTGCTGGCGGTGCAGGAGAGCGCGGTGAAACGGGAACGAAATGAGAGGGGAGACTACGACGTGGCGGACGGGGCGTTCTCGTCGTCGATCAGGTAGCCGAGTCCCCGGCGGGTCGTGATGAAGTCCTTGCCGAGCTTGCGGCGGACGTTCGACACGTGCACGTCGAGGAGGTTGGACATGCTGTCTTCGAACTCGTCGAACAGATGGTTGTAAAGCATCGGTCGCGTGACGAGCTGGCCTCGATGGAGGACCAGGAACTCCACGAGAGAATACTCGGTCGCGGTCAGATTGGCAGGCTCATTCCCCTTGGTCACCGTTTTTGCCGCGAGATCGACCTTCACGTCGCCGATCTCGACGATCGGCTTGGGCATGTTGGCCGACCGGCGGATCAGCGCCCGGAGCCGGGCTGACAATTCATCCATCTCAAAGGGTTTGACGACGTAGTCGTCCGCCCCCGAGTCGAGCCCGCGGACCCGGTCGGCAAGAGCGTCACGGGCGGTGAGCATCAGGACCGGGGTCTTCTTCGACTGGCGGAGCTGGCTGAGGACCCCCCAGCCGTCGAGCCGTGGAAGCATCACATCGAGGACGATGGCGTCGTAGTCCCAGGCGAGGGCTTTGGTGAGACCTTCCTGTCCGTCGGTCGCCATGTCGACGGCGTAGCCGTCGTCGGTGAGATACGACCAGATGGCGCGAAGGAGATCGGGTTCATCCTCGACGACGAGCAGGCGCATGCAGGACTCCTGACAACTTCCGTCTCCACGGTTCCGGCAGAGGGAAACCGGCGAAGACCGAAACCAGATTCTTCACTCTCTATTCTGCCAGCCGGCGGGTCGTCCCGACAGCGGGGAGGGAATTCGGGGCGGGCTCCGGGCGTCCGCTACTCGTTTCGCGCCGGAGTGTTGAAACGAAAACGACCGGGAGAAATCTCCCCCGGTCGCGGCAGGGTGTGCGTATTGGACCCAGCTGTCTCCCACGGAAGCACAAACTTCATGAAGGATACAGGGAACCGCTCAGGAGTCAGGTCGAGCCCACCCCGACAAAACCGCCGACTGAATTCCCGATGATCCCCCAGCGTTCCGCTGGACCGGGGCGGCGTGGGACGATGGGTTGCGCGAAGGGGGCTGCGACGCCCAGGCGCGGTGTTCGGTAGGGCGATGAGTCGGGCGCCAGCCTGTTGGGGTGCAGGGGCTCGCCCCGGTGGCAGGCCAGCCCTCGCCGGAGGCGCTACCTACTGGGACCATTCACGCAACAACGGGCAGCCTACTGCGGCTGCGCGGCCAACAGCGTCCGCCATTCCGCCACGGGCAGCGACCGGTTCCAGTGCTGCGGTTCCCCTTCAGGGACGCGGTGGACGAGGATCACGTCGACCTGCTGATAGCGGGAGAGGTCGTGGTGCTTCTCGGCGATCCCGACCAGCCGGAGGGACATCGCCTCGGAGGCGGGGACGTCGACGCGGGGGTCGGTCGGGACCCGGACCACGATCCGCAGCTCGGCCCGGGCGTCGGTCTTGTGGCTTTTGTGCTTGCCGCCGATCACCTGCGGGAGGGAATCGGGGTAGACCGCGGCGATGGCGACCTGCACGTCGCGGAAGGGGCGGGTGTAGAAGTGCCAGTAGGCGAACAGCAGGACGACGATCAGGGTCGCAAACCCGAACATCCCGAACACGACCCTGTGCCCCGGCAGTCCCGGCGCGCGGTCCCGCCGGATCGGCGAGGGGGTCGGTTCAGGCTGCGGCTCGGGCGAAGCGGAAGTCATGTCGGTCCGGCAGGCGGGGTGGGAAACGGACGAAATACCCTAAACACCAAGACACGAAGGGGGCACAAAGAGCACCAAGGATGAGAAGAGGAAACTCCCGTCCGATCGTATTCCTTTGTGTCCTTGGTGAGATCTTGGTGCCTTGGTGTTTAACTCCTGGCTGTCTTCAGACCCCGAAGATCCGCTCGACGTTCCCGCGGAGCAGCTGCTGGCCGAGGGAGACCGCCCGCTCTTCCGACCAGCCCCGGCCGGTGACGAAGTCCTCGGCAAGGACTTTCGAGAGGACCCGGCGGTACATCCGGAACTTCGGCAGGCCGAACTCGAGCTTGTACATGTCGCTGTAGTAGCCGACCTGCTTCGACTGCGGGACCGCCTCCAGCCGCGACCGGGTGTCGAGCTCGATGTAGGAGGGGATGTTGGAGTACCACCAGTGCCCGTTCGTCACGACGTTCGGGAAGATCCAGGCGTAGCTCACGAGCTCCTGATTGCTCGTCTGGCCGAGCACGGAAATCGGGAACGTCACGTTCGGGAAGGCGTTGAACAGGTCCTTGTATTGAATGAGCGAGACCCGGTGGTCGAACAGGTCCTGCCCCTGGTAGACCCCGGCGGGGTAGACCTTGCGGTTGACCCCGATCATCAGGTCGAACGGCAGCTTGTGGTCGGCGCAGTGCTCGGCCAGGGTCCAGAAGACATGCTGGCTGAGGAGTTCGGCGTCGGAGGCGATCAGCTCCCCGCCGGCGGCGACGCGCCGCAAAATCCCCTCGACCGTCAGGCCGTCGACCTTGGCGGGGGTGAACGAAGGGGGCAGCGAGATCGCGCATGCCTTGGCACCGGCCTTCACGAAGTGCGTGAACAGGTGGCCGATCGCCTTGCGGAGGCTGTTGGCGTCGCCGGCTTCGACGCCGGTCGCCTTGGCGAGCCGCTCGCGGGTTCCGGGCTTGGTGAAGTGGAACACCAGGTCGTCGGTCCGCAGGCAGGGGATGTACCGCTTGGTGTCGAACCCGGTCAGGGGATCGTCGAACTCGTTCGTCAGGAAGACCCGCTCGATCTTGCTGATCTTGAGGACCTGGTCTTCCCAGTCCTTCTGCGCCATCTTGGCCGCGGCGGTGTCGTAGAGCTTCTCCCAGTTCTTCGACGTGATCCGTTCCTCTTCGAAGCCGAAGAACGACTTCGAGAGATCGAGCAGCCAGCTCAGCTGGACGGTGTTGTCGAGGTCCCCGAGCTTCTCGACGAGGCGGCCGACCTTCTCTTTGGGGCCGAGGTCGGGGTTCTCGATCTTGGACTTCGGCAGTCCGGCCGAGTGGGCGAGCTCGGTGTAGTAGTGGTACCCCATGATGTCCGCGAGCGTCCGCGAGGCGGGGGCGTGCGGATTGATATGCGAGTGCGGATCGACGAGCGGAAGACGTTCGAGTTCGTCAAACAGGCGCTGGTGCAGGGAAGTCATGGTGGGAAGGCCGATGGCGGATGGCGGCGGGGGGGAAGGCCCCGGGCTGGAATGATAGTCGGGGTGCGGGCGACCCGTGAGTCGTCGATCTTCAGGGGGCTCGGATGCCCGGTCCCAAGCCCCCGTCGGCCGTCGGCTCTCAGCCTCAGGCCATCTCCACATACACCTTCAAATGGCTGCTCTCGCCGAGCAGGGTCATGATCTTCTGGGGATCCGAGAATCCCTTCACGGGGGTCGTCAGGATCTTCTTCGTGACGCCGGGGAACATGACTTCCCCGAGCGAGAGGTCGGCGAGCCCCTTGGCGAAATGGTGACGGTTGCCGTTGACCGAGCCAACCAGCAGCTTGTTGCCGAGGACCCACTCCAGGTTGACCTGGTCCGACGGAAAACTCCCCATCGACTTGCCGCCGCCGGTGACGCTCGTCCAGACGAGGGCCCCGTTCAGGTTCAGGACCCGCATGCAGTCGAACGCCACCTGGCTGCTGCCGGTCGCTTCGACGATCAGGTCCGGCCGGCCGGTCTGCTTGACCAGCTCCTCCATCGAGGTCTCTTTGGTGCTGACGTACGTCGCGCCGTAGCCCCGGCAGATCTCTTCCTTGAGACCCGGGTTCGGGGTCCGGGCGAGGGTGTAGACCTTGAGCCCCCGCAGGCGGAGCATCATGGTCGTCAGCAGTCCGATCTGGCCGGCGCCGGTGACGTAGGCCACCTTCGGTTCCCAGACCTGCAGCCGCTGCTGGGCGAGGTACGCCTGTTCGATCGCCTTGGCGCAGACGCTGGCCGGCTCGGAGAGGACTCCGAGGTCCTTGAGGCCGACGGGGACCTTCACGACGAATTCGGCGTCGTCGACCCACCGCTCGGTCATGAACCCGTGGCGGAGGTTGATGCCGCGCTCGTAGTACTCTTCGTGGCCGGTGATGTCGTTCCGGCCGATCTTGTCGTACAGGGTCGGGCCGGGGCGGCGGACGGTGCAGGTGACGTAGTCGCCCGGTTTGACGTGATCGACGCTCGGGCCGACTTCGAGGACCTGGCCGAAGACTTCGTGGCCGAGGACGAGGAAGTCGTATCCGGCGGGGGCGCGGCCGTAGAGGGCCTCGTCGATCTCCTTGTCGGTGGCGTCGACGCCGACCTGGAGGGTCCGGACCAGGACGCCGCGGCCATCGGGGATGTCGGCCAGGCGGGGTTCGGGGAGTTCGGCAACGTGCGCGGAGTGCTTGACTCCGGCACGAACGGCCAGCGCTTTCATGGAACGGATCTCAGAGGCGGAACGGAGCGAATGGCGAGTGGGGACCGGGCGGGGAACGAGGAACCACGGCGGCCGCGTTGGGGCGGCCTCGGCGGTCTGACGTTCCTCCGCCAGCCCACATCCGGGCGGATTGCCCGGGAGGGGGAAAATCGTAGTGGAGGGGCCGGGGAGGCGTCGAGACGGCCGGGCGAAACCGATCGATTCTGAGACATTTCGACCGATTCCGGGCACCCCGGTCCAGCGGGACGCTGGCCCCGCCGGAGGCGCTCCTGTTGTGAAACCGTGGGAAACGACGGGCTTCCGCCTTGGGAACCCAGCGTCGCAGGCCCCCTCGATCCTGACCGCGGCAGTGGCAGCGCGGGCGTGACGGAGAAGGGATCCTCGACGCAACTCCACGAGTGGATGCCCGTTGTGTGCCGTGGTTCCAGGAGAGAAGCGCCTCCGGCGGGGCCAGCAGCGTGCTGGACCCGGGTGGCCGTGGGACGTTGGGATTGAGCAAACGGCGTCGTGCCGGCATGCACGGAGGCTGATTCGTTGAGCCTTTGGGCCTACGCAATCCACTTGGCGACCATCCATGCCGTCCGCTATACGGGAGGGGCGATGTCTGCTTCTCCCTCCGCCGCCGCTCCCACTCTGCATCCCTCCACCGGGGCCTCCCTCTCCGCATGGATCCGGACCCAGTGGGTCATCGTCCGCAGCTGCTTCGCCGAACGGCTCGCCTACCGCGGCGACTTCATCGTCGGAACCCTCTTCCGCTTCCTGCCGATCGTCACCCAGGTCTTCCTCTGGGGAGCCATCCTCGGTCCCGGCGACCGCGTCGCCAACTACAGCTACAAAGACATCGTCGCCTACCAGCTCTTCGTCATGCTCGCCCGCGCGTTCTCGAGCATGCCGGGACTCTCCGCCGGGATCGCCCGCGAGGTCCGCGACGGAACCGTCAAGAAGTACCTCACGCAGCCGGTCGACATGCTCGGCTACCTGTTCTGGTACCGCGTCGCCCACAAACTCGTCTACTACGGCGTCTCGGCCATCCCGTTCGCCATCGTGTTCTGGCTCTGCCGCGGCTTCCTCCCCGGCTGGCCCGACGCAGGGACGCTCGCCGCCTTCGCAGCGTCGCTCGTCATGAGCTTCCTGATCGGGTTCCTGATCGAGTCGCTCCTGGGACTGATCTCGTTCTGGTTCCTCGAAGTCAGCTCGCTCCTGTTCATCTACATGATGCTGAACTACCTGCTCTCCGGGCACATGATGCCCCTCGAGATGCTGCAGGGGCCGGTCGGCTCCGATACGTCGGCTCTGGTGGCCAACATGGCCTGGGGACTCGGCTTCCTCGCGGAGTGGCTTCCGTTCAAGTACCTCGCCTACTTCCCTGCAAAAATCCTGCTCGGCGGGTTCGCTCCCGGGGAACTCCAGAGGGCACTCCTCGTCGAGGCGGGCTGGGTCGTGGCCCTGCTGGCGGCCAATCGGATCGCCTTCTCCCGCGGCGTCCGCCGGTACTCGGCCTTCGGCGGTTAGCACTCATCGCGGTGCTCGAGATGGACACTTGGGGGCCCGTTGCATCAGGGCTGAAGCGAGCTCGATCTCGTCTCAAGAGGGAGCCACAGAGGTCACAGTGAACACTGAGGAAGCGGCGTGGCGAATCCGCCCGAACTCACCACGCCGTTCCACAAGCTTCAAGAACCCATTCTCTGAGTCCTCTGTGCGCTCTGTGGCAAAGAGCTTTCCGCAGGACGCTTCAAAAGCGGTCGTCCTGCCTGACAGCACCAGGTGTGCAGCGCCCCGCAGCGTGCAATGAAACGAGACGGCGGGGCGAACGAGAGTCCCCACCGGCCCCTCGTGAGGGGCCTGGTCCTGGGGACGTCGCTTCCGTGCCGAGAGCAATCCGGGAGCGGGCGGGCGAGGTCTCTCGCCCGGGCTGACTACTTGCCGGCTTCGGTCTTCTGGGCCTTCTGCTGTTCCTGAACGATCAGGTTCATCGCGTTGTCGACCGGGATGTTGACGACTCCCTTGGCAGGATCGACCCAGCCGTAACCGGCGAGCTGCGTTTCCTGCTGGGTCAGGCCTTCGGTCAGCGGCGTCGCGACGCCAGCGGCGGCCTTCCGGCCCGATTCGACATTGTCGGCGGCGAAGAACACCGCCTGGGCCGAGAGGACGACGCAGAAGGTCAGGATGGCGGAGATGAATCCGACCACCACGATCTTCGGGGTGTGAATCGTGTCGTACCGCTCGAACTGGCTGGCGGGAGACTTCGTCCGGACAGCGACGGGAGCGGGAGCAGCGACGGTTTTCGGTTCCAGGGTGGCGATGGACATGACTGCCTCACGTGGCGACAATCGTCGAAAGTCGGTTGCGGGCGGGCCGCCGGATCGACGCTGTCGGAAACTTCTGTCCAATCGGGAGCAGGTTGCTCACCATTCAGGACAGATTGGACATCGACAACTATAGGCTGTGATCTACTCCCCTTCTCTGCGTCAAATTGTCGCAGGGGCGACCTGCCAGGACGCGTTGCTATTCATTGATGGGGAAAGACTTACGGAATCGGCGACATCGGCCGCCGGAGCGGTCCGAGGGGGAGGCCGGCGGGAGTTGCCGGCAGCGGCCGGAGGGGGGAGCGGTTGGAAGCGGATAATCTGCAAACAGCGGACCGCCCCCCCGGATTCCGGGCCAATCGGGCGTGGGCGCTTCAGTCCCGCCGGATGCCAGAAAGCGAAAGACTTTCTGTAAGGCCCGTCCCCGCGGGGGGTAGATCTCCCCGGATGCGATCGAGACAGCCTTCGACGCAAAGAAGGTCGCGTCGGCCGCAGCATCCCTTTCAAGGCCGAACACTGGAGACGCAATCATGGGGACCGAACGCAAAGTCGCCGTCATCACCGGAGCATCGCAGGGAATCGGAGCGGGCCTCGTCCGCGGGTTCCTGGATCAGGGGTACCGGGTCGTCGCCAACTCCCGCTCGATCTCCCCCGACGCTTCGGACGAGGTCCTCTCGATTGCCGGCGACATCGCCGAGCCGGAGGTCGCCGCCCGGGTCATCCAGGGAGCGGTCGATCGCTTCGGCCGGGTCGATACGCTGATCAACAACGCCGGGATCTTCATCTCCAAGCCGTTCACCGAGTACACCCAGGAGGACTTCGTCCGGAAGTCGTCCGTGAACCTGGCCGGGTTCTTCTACGTGACGCAGCACGCCATCCGGCAGATGCTGACCCAGGGAGGAGGCCACATCGTCAACATGACGACGACCCTGGTGGGGCAGCCGGTCAAAGGAGTCCCGTCGGCCCTCGCCTCGCTCACCAAGGGGGGCCTCGACGCAGTGACGCGGTCGCTGGCGATCGAGTACGCCGACCGCGGAATCCGCGTGAACGCCATCGCCCCCGGAGTCATCAAGACGCCGATGCACGCTCCGGAAACGCATGCCTTCCTCGCGGGACTCCATCCCGTGAACCGGATGGGTGAGATCCCCGAAGTGGTCGAGGCGGTGCTGTACCTCGAAGGGGCCCGCTTCATCACCGGCGAGACGCTCCACGTCGACGGCGGTGCCCACGCCGGCCACTGGTAAGTTGACGACAGGTTCCCCGAGGAAACCCGTGGATTGCATCCTGTATGTGTCGAAGACTGTGCTGACTCGGTCGGATCTTGTCCGGTTCGTGGAAGTGCATGGCGGCCGATGGAGCCCGGAACCAACGTTCGATAACGGAGTCGTGAGCGATATCGATGCGACGGTCTATGTGAGCGGGCCTCTTACGCCGTCCAGCGAGTATTCCGAGGAGGAACTGTCCGAGCAGGCCCGTCTGATGAAGTGCCATCCTGCGAGTGTGGTCGCTCTCGATATCGGCCGCGACAGGAATTCGCTCGCACTCGCGTGCCGTCTCGCGCGGGACCTGATGTCCCGATGGGGAGGGATGATCGACGGCAACAACATGATCGAGTCGGTGATCGCCTCGATCGAGTGAAAGTGCCCCGCGCAGCCTCCGTGGTGGCCGCTCCCAGGGTTGTTTCGCCCGACGACATCGCCCGGTCGCGGAGATGTGTCTGAACGCCAGACGATCCGTGCTACACTCCGGTCCCGCGTCGAGTGCTCCATGTCGACCACTCCGCGAGTTCTGCTGCGGAGGATCTTCGATGGATCGCCGAACGTTCCTGTCGGCCGGGCTGGTTTCGCTTCTGGCCCGTTTCTCACTGGCCGCTGATGCGAACCGGTGGGACGCCGCAGTCCGGGTCCTGGAAGAGTCGGTCGCCGGCGGCACGGTCCAGTCCGCTTCGCTGTTCCTCTCCGTCGCGGGGACGCCGCAGTCTCACGCGTTCGGTCAGGCAAAGACCGACGGGGCCCCCTTCCTGCTCGGATCGATCACGAAGCCGGTCTGCGTCACGGCCCTGATGACCCTCTTCGATGAAGGGGAGTTCCGCCTGGGCGACCCTCTTTCGAAGTTCTTCCCCGAGTTCACGGGGGTGGGGCGGGAGTCGATCACGATCCAGCATCTGCTGACGCACGTTTCCGGACTGGCGGATCAGCTCCCCGACAACCGGACCCTGCGGAGCCGGCACGCCCCGCTCCCGGAGTTCGTCGCCCGGTCCCTGCGGCTGACGCCGGCGTTCGCTCCCGGATCGAAGTACGAATACTCGAGCATGGGAATCCTGCTCGCCTGCGCGGTCGCGGAGAAACTCTCCGGCAAGGCGATCGTCCCGCTGGTGACCGACCGGGTCCTGAGGCCTCTCAAGCTGACCCGCTCCGCGCTGGGGCTCGGCGACCTGCAGGAAGCCGAGGTGGTCCCCGTTCAGACGGAGCGGGCCGCCCCGGAATCGGGGGCGGGGGATCCGACGGCCCGCGACTGGGACTGGAACAGCCACTACTGGAGAACGCTCGGCGCCCCGTGGGGAGGGCTCCACGCCTCGGCGGCGGATGTCGGAACGTTCCTCGAAGTATTCCTCTCCGCCCGGGGGAGCATCCTGAAACCCGAGACCGAGCGGCTGATGATCCGGAACCACAACGGTCCGGGGCTGACGACGCGCGGGCTCGGGTTCAACGTCGGGCCGGCCGCCGGAGGGCCGGGAGTGAGAGGGGCCTCCGACCGGTCATTCGGCCACACCGGTTCGACCGGCACACTCGCCTGGGCCGATCCCGCTTCGCAGACGATCTGCGTCGTCCTCACGTCACTGCCGGGGCGGGCGGTTGACCCCCACCCCCGCGACCTCGCCGCCCGGGCGATCTCGGAGCAGGGGAGATGAACACCACTTCCTCGAGCTCCTGCGGAGCCTAGAGCATTCTGCTCTACCGTGTGCAGGCGGATGGAGGCCGAACGTAGGGAGACTCTTAGGTTCCGCCTGCGAGATCGCTGTACACCAATTCCAAAATTGCTCTAGTCCCTCTGCAGTCGCCGGATCTGGGCGGTCAGGTGAGCCTGATTCTCGAGAAACCGCGAGGGAGGACGTTTCCTCGCCGCAAGGAGCTCCTCGAGGAGCGCGCAGACGCGGATCTTGAGCGGCAGGTCGTCGGACGCGAGAGCCTCCGCGATCTCCCGGTCGTACTCCTGCCGGAGCTCTTTCAGACGCCTGAGCTCACGCCGGCAGGCCTCGCACTCGACGGGACGCGTGTCGACGAAGAAGGCGTACTCCTCGAACCAGGCCTGCTGCTCGGTCGCCGTGAAGCAGAACTCCTTCCGGCAGCGGCGGCACTCGTAAGTGACGTCGACGTACCAGAACCGCGGCGCCACGGAGTAGTTCTGGCGGGAGACGTCCGCCTTCCGGGCGGAGCGGTAGTCGATCGCCCGGTGCCCGCTGAAGAAGTGCGGCGGCATCGCCCGGGGATTGCTCCGGCCGAACAGGTCGTAGTCTGGGGTGTCGTCCGGCGGCTTTTGATGCGGCATGCGGCGTTTCGTTGGGCTGCGGGTTCAGGGGAGCCTCGTTGCGACTACCACTCGAAACCGGCGGCGAGCTGGTCCCACGCGAGCCCGCGGATCGCCCGATGGACGACGTCACCGATCGAGTCCATATGACACTCGTTGGAGAACCAGACGACGACCAGCTCCGATCCATCCGAATTCGGGTCGATCGATTGGTAGCAGGTCAGCCAGGCTCGCAGCATGACACTCGGGAGTTGCGGATGTTTCGGGTCGCGCGTATCCACCACCGGTGGGATCACATGGATCGCCCGCCGCCCCCAGGTCGCCTCGCGCTCGGTCCGCGCCTGCTCCAGGATCCGAGTGTTCATCTCCGCATCGGGCTTCCCCATGAGCAGACCTGAGTAGGTTCGACTGTAGTCGAAGGAATCGAGAGAGACCTGGCGACCGCAGTCGAGTGTCAGGAACAGCATGAGACATCCCCTTCGTTGGCCGGGAGAAACCGAGGGACGCCCCTTCCGAGCCACGGAGCGAAAAGGGACCTCCTCGTGTCGCCCCGTCGGATCGCGTCCCTCACCACCGTAGCGATCGGCTGAGAAGACTTCGACATTCCCCTTCCGGTGAGCCACAGTCACTTTGCGACGCAGGCGAGTGCCACCGTTCGCGTTGCGAACCCGCAACCTCCCGGCACGATGCTGGCAGATCCTCCCGTCGCCGCGGCGTGTCGGGCACAACCCGTCACGCACTGCAGTGACTGCGGTCCGTGGCGGAGCCCTCGCTTGACCGAGGTCCGTCGACCGTCGCACGATCTCTCCAGGGGCGGCTTGGGACTTCGCTCGGGCGGGTTCTCGATACCTGCGCGGACCACGGGTGGTCCGCGTCGTTCCACCATCGTCGCCGATCGCTCCTGTTCGCCCTGTTGAGGAATCCCGTCCATGGGTCTTGTTGCCATCCTCCGCCGGGCTTTCACGGTCAATCCGCAGAGCGTTCCGCTGAATCCGCGAGAAAACCAGGTCCTCGAAGCCGCGGGGGTTCAGGAGCCGGTCCTCCGGAGCTATCTCGTCTGGCGGCGGAGCCTGATGCTGTTCGTCGTCGGCTCGACGCTCCTCAGTGCCGGGCTCGCCACCTACCGCGACTTCGCCGAGCCCGAGGGACGGAGCCCCCTCCTTGAATCCCTCGCCCGGCGGCTCTCCGAACAGACCTCGAGCGTCGCGCCGCTCCTCCCGACGATCGAGATCCGCAGCGCGATGGAAGAGGCGACTTCCGAAGAGGACGACGAAACGCCAGCCGATACGAAAGAGGATGAAGACTCCGAAGAGGCGAAGGGGACGGACTCCCCCTCGAAAGCTCCTTTGGCTGACGGCACCGCGAAGCCGGCGGCCTCCGCCGACGGGGAAGGGGACGAGGAGGACGAACCGCAGACGGCGTTCGGCCAGTTCACCGACTTCGTGCAGCTTCTCTCCCTCTACGCCCTGCCGGTCGCGGCTCTTGCGGCGGTCCTGGCCTGGACGAGGCTCCGGCTGTCGTTCGGGATCATGGTCGCGGCGTTCGCGTTCGCCTTCCTGACGCCGCTGCTGATTGCCCTCTGCCCCTGGAGCTGGTGGGGCTACGAAGAACCGGCCCTCTCGCCGCAGGCCCAGCCGATCGAGTTCCTCGAGTCGAAGCTCGAAGGGATGTTCGAAGCAGCCGCCTACCTCGTGACCCTCCTGCCGACTGTCCTGTCACTCGTCCCCGGGGTCCAGCGGGCCTGCGTGCGGGTCAAGCTGCTGATGCCGCAGGCGATGCTGCCGGGGTGGTTCCTCGTCGTCGCCTCGCCGTTCTATGCCCTGTTCCTGCTGGTCGTGTTCGTGGCGGTCCACCAGGTCGATTCGCATCCGCTGTTCTTCAGCGGGATGCTGCTGTTCCTCCTCGCTCCCCTGGTCTACGCCGTCCGGGCGGACCTCTTCACCAAGCCGATCTCGACCGCCGCAGACGAGCGGCGGATCCGCTCGGTGCAGCGGGTGGTCGGAGCGATGACGGGACTCGCCGGCGCGCTCCTGACGACCTATCTCGCGACCCGCGAGGTCGGCGGCATCCGGCTGCTGGGATTCGATCCCAGGACCGCAGTCCTGGTCCCGCTCGACGTGATCGAGTTCGCGTTCGAGGTCCTGAGCCGCTCGATGTTCATGACGGCGCTCGGGGCGGATCTGTTTTTGCGGATGAACCTCTCCGCCTGGCGGAACACCCGCGACTTCGCCGGCTCCCCCGATTCTGCCCGGTATGACCGGGTCATGGAGGAGCTCCAACGGATCCCCTGAAGCGGCATCAGAGCAAACGGCCGGGAAGAGTGGGACTGTTCCGTCCGGATGACGCTCACCCCGCATTTCGCAGCGAGCACAAAGCCGCTTACGGCCGCTTCTTCTGGGCGGAACCCTTGGCCGCGGGGCGGATCAGGTCGGCGTACTTGGGGTCTTCATCCTCGAAGATCTCTTCGCCCGCTCCCTCGAACGCCTTCTGGAGTTCGGCTTTCGCCCCGTCGAGGTTCCTGGTCTCGAAGTAGCACTGGCCGAGGCGGAGATGGACGAAGGGATTGCCGAGCCCGTCCGGGCAGTGCAGAGCCCGGGTCAGGGCCGAGATGCCGCTCTCGTACTCACCCAGATAAAAGTGCGTGTCGCCGAGGGCCGACAGGATCCAGGTCGCCGCGGGGGACCGGTCCTTGGGCTCGGGAACGAGCGTCCAGGCCTTCTGGTAGAGGGGGAGCGCCCCCCGGAAATCCGACTCGTCCGACAAGGCATCTCCCTCTTCGCAGAGGCGGTCGATCTCGTCGTTGAGGGAATCTGCGGGGGCCATCGCCAATGCTCCAGGTGGTCGGTCGAAACGTCCCTGCTCTGCGGAGCGAAGGCGAATTCGGTGCAGATTGGAGCATCCCCGGAGCGAAAATGCTTCCGATCGGCCGCCACCTCAGAAAATGCCCGGGAGCCGATCCCTTGCGGTGCCCGCATCCGCTCAAGTCCGCAAGCGAAATCGGACCACCCTTCCGCCCCGACTCGATCTCGACTCATCGCGCCGGTGAGGCCGGTGCACTGGCCGTTCGGCGCGGCGACTTGCGAGTCTTCTCCCGCATCTCGGCCTTGCGGTTCTCGGCCCCCTGGAACTGCGTGTACTCCTTGACCGTCGCGAACGTCCTCACCGGCTGTTCCCGCTTGCCGTAGATCACCACCTCTCCCTGGCTCCCATCGGGGCGATGCGAGACGACCGCGACGTTCTCCGGGATCGGCAGGGAGGTGTCCGAGTCGGTCAGCGTGTTGACCCGGACATCGCTGAGCGTCCAGCGGTTCGTGATGCGGGAGTCCGGTCCGACCGAGATCACGGACTCGATCCGCACCGGGAACCAGACCCCGTCGAACTTTCGGAACTCACGGACGGCGAACTCGCGAACGACCTTCACCGGGCCGCTTCCGTCACTGGACGGCGCCGTGAACTCGTCGCGCATCGTCCGGCAGAGGCCCCCCGCTGCGGAGTCAAACGTCAGTTCGACTTCGTTGTCCCGCCACGGCCCCGGCTCCCCCCGTCGAAACCGCCAGCTTCGCGTGGTCTTCGGGGTGGAGGCGTCGGCCGGAGCGGCGGTCTCTCCCTGGGCACGCTGCCACTTCGCGGCGATCCCTTCCGGGGTCTGCCACTCCGTGTCCTCATGGAACTGGAAGTCCCGCAGGAGGCAGGGAAGCTCTGTGCGATGGGCGTCTGGCGGTCCGGTCTGCCGTTCGACATGAACGCGCCCCTGATCCTCGAACGACCGATCCCGGTCCCACGGACGCTCGCGCCGCGAGTATCGGACCTCCAGCGTTCCGGCTTTCGTCGTCAGGACGTCCCGGACCGTATCGGAGCTATACAGGTCCACGAAGTGGTACCGCTCGCGGCCCGCGTCGCTCGCCCAGGTCTGCCCCGTCAGCTCCGACGTCTGCCGGACTTTGCCGAAGTCGACCAGCTCAAAGGCCGAGTCATAGGTGAACGCAAACGAGCGAACTTTCTTCCACGCCGCCACGTGGGCCGCGACCGCGTCGTCGACCTCATCGGCCCGGAGCCGCGCCGGCAGTCCGACAAAGGTGGCGATCAGGACTGCCGTCAGAATCCGGTTCATCCTCGTCCCTGCTTCAAGTACTCCGGCCGCGTCCGGCTCCGGTTCCCAGAGAAAATCACTTCGGCCCGGGGGACTTCGCGGTCTTCAGCGCCGCGTTGATGACATGCGTCAGGTACAGCCGTTCGACCCGGCGTTCGATCGTCAGCTGCTCGTCCGGACTCACTGTCGCGGAGTGGGGCCACTTCTCTCCCGCGACCGCAAACCGGACTTTCATCATCTCGTCGACCCGCTGTTCGAACTGCGCCAACGAGATCGGGCTCGATTCTTCGACATCCTGTCCGATCTCCTGGGGATCGACGTACGCCACCTTCCCATCCGGGCCGATCACGACCCACAGGGGAACGGCCTGCAGTCCGTAGGCGACCGTCGTCACCGAGTTCTCGCGCCGCGTTCCGGTGTCGATTGCGGCGACATCCTCCCAGCCGATCTCTTTCCGGAACGCTTCGATTTTCGGAATCAGGGCCTCGGGGTCCCTGTGTGCGACGTGAATGCTGAGGAACGTCACCGGCTTCCCACGGAACGCCTTCCGCAGCTCGTTGTGATCGGGAGCCAGCTCCCGGCAGATCGAGCCGGGAAGCTGCCAGAACTGGAGCACGACGACCTGCCCCCTGAGATCCGCCAGCGTCCGGGGCTGGCCATCGAGCCAGCGGGCGATCGTCAGCGGCGGTGCGGGCTGCCCCACCTTCACCAGTGGCTGCGGATCGAGAGCACCGATCAGCTTGCCGGTATCGTGGTCGTGGATATCCATCCCTTCCGGGATCCGCACAACGAAGAACCCCTTCTGCCACTCCCGGGGGAACTCGACCGTCGAACACTCCCAGGTCCGGCGCTGATGGACCACAAGCGGCGACGGAGCGGGTGGTTCGTCCGCAGACCTGGGCTGCGGTGCGTCGGGATCGCGGTCGAACTCCTCCCATTTCGTGGTCACGGGGTAGAAGACTCCACCCGGCAGTTCGCGGATCTCGGTCGCGACCGTCACTTCCTCGGGCTGCGAGCGGTCGAAGACCTCCGGGGCCGTTCCGGGCCAGAAAGTCGACCTGGTCACCCGGACCGGCACGGCTCCCCGCTGCAGGTCGATCCATCCCCGGGCCCGCACCAGTTTCGACCCCTTCTTCTCGGCCGGGACCGTCAGGTCGATGACCAGGACCGGCCGCCCGTCGAGGGTCTCTTCCCGCAGGACCTGATACCGCTCGGCGGAGTAGGAGAAGAATTCGTCGAAGGGATGCCGCTGGCGTTCGTCGCACGGCAGGAAGTCGGCATAGGGGGGAAGGCGGACCATGGAACGGTCCGTGTAGTGTTTGGACTGAACGGAGGCGTAGCTCCGCCGGTCGCCGGCGACCAGCGTCCGACCGGGAGGAGTCGTCTCGGACGTGTAAGAGAAGATCCGGCAGCCGTCGTAGATGGACGTCAGCGACTCTTCCGTCAGCGGCGCGTCGGAGAAGGTCCAGGCGGCCACGTCCTGCCGGGTCGTGAAGCTCCGGTTCGGACTGCGGAACTGGTACTCGCCCCCGTTTCGGAACAGCTCGTTCGCTGTGAAGTACTCGTGCGATTGGGGCTTTTCCGGCGCCTCGCGTTCCGGCCCGATCGGCAGCCGGAAGCTCCCCGCCGGGCCGTTCACTCCGGTGAACAGCTTGAGCTGGGCCAGCGCCTCTTCTCCGGTGTACTTCTTTCCGTCGACCTCAAACGAGAGTTCGTCGGCCGGATCGACCTTCCCCTTTGCCACCAGATCTCGAGTGAGGTCGACGAGCTTCTGCTCGGCCTCGGCGTTCGTCCGGAACGACTCTGCGTTGGCCCGCGCGGCGGCGAGCGTCGTCTCATCGTGCTCGATCCACCGCAGGTGCACCTGGGCGAACGGCTTTCCGTTCTCCCGGTACCGCCGCTGCACTTCCGCCGCCGACGGCAGCTCCGCCCGGGCCAGCGAACTCAGGGACACCACGATCGCCACAGCAATCCAGCAGACTCCGATCCTCGGCACCAGCATGACGCCCCCTCCCTGTCGACCCGAATCGGAGCACCCTACGCGGAACCTTCCGCGTTCCACCAGAGCATTTTCGCCGACGCGCATGGGCTGCGTCGAGACCTAGGCCCCCCGCTCACGCCGCAGGCTCGCTTGTCTGTCGCCGCTTGATCCGCGTCACGAGTTCCTTCCGCGTTTTCCACAGCACCGTGAACGAGTGCTTGGCCGACTTCTTGAACATCCACCCCGCCGCCAGCCCGAGGAACGTCGCTCCGATCGGATAGAGGGGCGAAGCGACCCCGAACATCACCTTCGGCAGGAACCCCAGGCCCAGGAAGAACAGGAACGACGCCGGCATCATGGTCAGCTCGAAGTACAGCGACGTCACCTTGCGGGAGATGTATTCGAACCCGATCGGCTTGTCGTCGACTTCGAGCGCCAGGTACTCGTACCAGTCCTCCTCCAGCGTCAGGTCCTTGGGAGCCTTGTTGTCCCAGTTGTTCTCGATGTACCCCATGGCGGTCTCGAGAATGGCGCCGACCAGGATCGCGGCCCCGACGAGGGCCCCGTTCACGACCGTCGAGAACTTTCCGTAGAGCTCCGCGAACTGCGGGAACCGGACGGCCGCGAGAATCACCCACGGGGCAATGGCGACGAAGCCGGGGAGGACGTTGACGAGGAACGAACGGGAGAGGGTGAGCGGCATCGTTCCTCCACCATGAGGGGCAGTGTTGCGGCCATCCAACTGCCGCGGGCTCCGCGATTGTCGAAAGCGCCTCCAATCGGTCAACCCCAGGACTCGATGGCTCGAACCCCGTCCCAGCCGGCACAGCGTCGCCCCCTCAAACCCATCGCGCCTACGGCCATCCGGGTCCAGCACGCTGCTGGCCCCGCCGGAGGCGCTTCTCTCCTGGAACCACGGCACACAACGGGCATCCAATCGCGGACTGGCATCGCGGGCCCCCCTCTTCAGAACGCCAGCACCGCACTCCCTGCGGTAAGGAGAATGGGAGCCCGCGACACCGGTTCCCCAAGTGGACGCCGGAGGTTTTCCATGGTTCAACGACGAGAAGTGCCTCCGGCGGCCAGCGTCCCGCTGGACCGGGGCGGCGTGGGACGATGGGTTGCGCTAAGAGGGCTGCGACGCCCAGGGGCGGTGTTTGGGAGGGAGGGGACTGTGATGCCGATGGGGGCGCTTGACCGACAGGCAGTTCGTCGGGGAACCTGCCCGCATCGGTCCGCCAACGGCTTTCCAGGCGGGCCCGCGCTTCCGCAGCGGTGACCCGCATGGACTACACCATCCGGCTCGAACAGGCCCCCGCCCGCCCCCTCGCCGTCGTCCGCCGCACGGCAAAGCCGACGGACCTCCCCCGCGTCGTCCCCGAGGCCTGCGGGCTCGTCTGGAACACCCTCCGCACCGCCGGAGTCACCGGCGCTGGACGCCACGTCGCCCTCTATCGGGACGACGTCATCCACCTCGACATCGGCGTCGAACTCGACTCCCCCTTCACCGGAACCGGCGAAGTCCTCCCCGCCGCCACCCCCGCCGGACTCGTCGCCACCACGACCCACCTGGGCCCCTACGGCCGCCTGCACGACGCCCACTCCGCAATCCACCGCTGGTGCCGCGCCAATGGACTGACCCTCGCCGGACCCAGCTGGGAGATCTACGGCCACTGGAAAGAGGAATGGAACAGCGATCCGAGCCGGATCGTGACCGACGTGTACTACCTGCTGGCGGAGAGCAACGGATGAGCCCGCTACAGGTTGGACGGTTCAACAAGCGGGTCGGGGAGGGCGGTGCCGCACCACCCCATGTTCTGGAGAAGAGCGATCCACATCCGTGGAACCTTCACTCCGGCGGCAGCGGATGCTCAATCCCCTCGGCCATCAACGGGGCCCAGAACAGGTCTCCGGCGGTCCTGCGATTGGCGAGGAACAGGGTCCCGCGGGTCGTCAGCAGGGCGTAATGTCCCACCCACTTGAGAAGGCCGTGTTCGATCAGAACGTCCGCCTCGGCTCCCTGGCCCAGGAGCGCGCTTTCGTCGAGGCGGCCTTCGTTCTCCTCACAGCGGAGGAGAATGGCGTATTCGGCAGCGTTGAGAACGACAATGGTATCGGGATGCATCGCTTGATCCCTCCGGGGATCTCGTGAGGCCCGCATCCAATCTCAACCCTACGTCACTCATGCTCCCGATGTTCGACGCTGTCGAAATTTTCGGCTGGCGGCGGAGATTTCACCGGATGTTCAGCCGGTCCCTTTGTGACATCCCCTGTCACATCGCCGTGCGATCTGCAGGAGAATGAGGGGGTTACGGAGTTCGTCCGTCGCGAGCCGCCGTTGCCGGACGAAAGGTGCTCGCGTTCGGGATCGGGGGGCGGATACGCTGCCCCACGGAGCGCGGCGGCCCGGCCGATCGAAACGGCGCCGGGGCAGGGGCGAGCCTGAGGGAGGGGGAGATGCCGGACAGCGACGAGACGGGAGTTCTCGATCCCCTGCACGAGGTCGACCGGGAGCGGGCGCCGAGGCGGCTTTTCCGGTGGGCGTTCTGGTCCGCCTGGGCCAGCTTCAGCTATCTCGGAAGCTTCCTGGCGGTCATCCTCTTGGACGACCGGAATCTCATTGCGAGTCGTTGGTATCCTCCTCTCGAGGCGTTGTATTTCCCGTTCATCTGGGCGCTGCACCATTCCCAGGCCGCGCAGAATGCGCTGGACACGTTCGTGAAGTGGTTCCTCGGCTGACGTAGTGGGGTCGACGATCGTGCCGGGCGAACGGAGGCGGAGTCGCGGGACGGAGCCGCTGCCGAGGAGCGCGGGCTGCGATCGCAGGAGGGGGCTCTCCGCCGACCGAGGTTCCCCTCCGGCGAATGTCTGATGCGGGAATGGGGAATCCGCAGAGCGTCGCTTGCCCGCACTGCGGCATTCCGCTGCACCCCGCACAAAGAAATCTCGCAATTCTTTGAAAGATCCCCCGGGCCTTGTGCGTGTAACAGAAGGGCCGACCGGCGCCGGGGCGGCCTGGGGATGTTTTCGTTCACGGCCCGGATGTTTCCGTCTACCCCGGGCGGCGAACGGCAGGAGGTTCTCCGGATGCGATGTCGGTTTCACAGGGTTCCATTGGCCGAGCTTCTGGTCGTGGCTGGTCTGTTCTGGGGCGTGGTCTGCGGCGATGTCGTTTCCGTCCTGATCGGAAACCGCCTGTTCGTCGAGCGCTCGAAGCCCCGGACGCTCGGCGAGGAACTCGGCTCGATCCGGGACGAAGAAGCGATGCGCGAGACAGCCCGGAGGGTCCTCGGAAACGTCCGCCAGAGCGATCCCTGGTTGAGCGTTCCGACCGAAGGAAAACGCGACGTCCATGAACTGGTGCTGGAGCACACCGGCGGAATCGGACAGGCCCTGGCCGACGGATCCGCGATCGGGACGGACTCCCCCCTTCTGGAACCCGCCCCGGCCAGCGTCACCACGACCGTGTGGGGCGATGTCGACTGGTCGCTGCGCATTCAGGTGGCGAACCCCGGCTGATGTTCTCGCGCGCGACCCGCGTCCGCAACCGGAAACCGCACTGGCCGGTTGTCACAAATCGCTCCGCCGGAACGTCCTCTCTGCAGAGCCGCCCCCCCGCATCGGGGGCGCCGGCCTCGAAACTCAGGAGAGACCATCATGGTCCGTACCGGAATCCCGCTCGCAATCGGTCTGGCTGCCGGCATCGCCGCCATGGCCTTCGCGCAGCATGACCCTCACGAACATGGCGAGCAGGTGAAGATCCTCTCCGCCACCGATATCCAGGAGCAGCTCGACGGCCACGCGGCTCGCGCCACGGTCGTCGAGGTGACGCTGGGGCCGGGAGAAGCGGGAGTCGCGCACCGCCATCCCGGTCCCGGGTTCGTCTATGTCCTCGAAGGGGAATACGAACTCGGCATCGACGACAAGCCGACCAAGCGGTTCAAAGCGGGCGAGACCTTCTACGAACCGACCGGCTGCCTGCACCGGGTCTCGAAGAACCCCGCCAAGGAAGGGAAGACCCGGCTGATCGCCGTGGTGCTCCATCCCAGGACGACCGACGAGATTGCGGTGCCGGAGAAGAAGTAGCGGGGGCTGCTAGACGAAGTGATCGTCCGGTACCGCTTGGACGGTTCCTCTAAGAAGCGCCTCCGGCGAGGGCAGGGGCACAGCCCCTGCACCCCAACACAGCCTCGCGACCGGCGTCCTCCCATAACGCGCGCCTGGGCGTCGCAGCCCCCTGAGCGCAACCCATCGTGCCACGCCGCCCCGGTCCAGCGGAACGCTGGCTGGTTAGTTGACTACGTTGCGTGGGGGCTGGCCGAGGAGGACTCGGCGGCAGTTTTCGCTCCCCTTGATCCGCATGTCGTCGAGGCCCTGCTCCGCGTAAAAGGCGGAATGCGGATTGATGATGATCCGGTGATGTGCTGGATGCGACGGGTCACGCCACGCCCGGATCAGCGGATCGTCCGCCGGCGGCGGTTCCACCTCCAGGACGTCGAGCGCCGCACCCCGCAGATGATCCGCCTCGATCGCCCTGAGCACCGCATGGGCGTCCACGCATCCGCCGCGGGCCGTGTTCACCACGTAGGCCCCCGGCTTCAGCATCGCCAGCGTCTTATCGTTCAGGATGTGCTGCGTCTCCGGCGTCCGGGGCGTGTGCACGCTGACCACGTCCACCTGTTTGAGCAGCTCCTCGAGCGTCTCGCACCGCTTCACGCCGAGCGCCTTGTCGGTCCCGTCCACGACGTACGGGTCATAGAACACGACGTTGAACCCGAACGCCTTGGCCCGCAGGGCGGTTGCCGTCCCGATCCGGCCGATCCCGATCACGCCGAACGTCAGCCCCCGCAGCCGCTGCAGCGGACGGACCTGCTCGTAGATCCACGGACCCTGATTCTGCTGGCAGCGGCTGTTGAGATAGTGAATCCCCCGCATCAGGGTCAGCATCATTCCGATCGCCGAGTCGGCGACCTCTTCCGAGCCGTAGTCCGGGACGTTGGCGACGGCGATTCCCCGCTCGCGGGCGAAGACCCGGTCGACGTTGTCGTAGCCGACGCCGCAGCGGACGATCAGCTTGCACTTCTTGAGACGCTCGATCGTCTGCCGCGTGATCGAGATGAAGTGGTACAGCATGATCGCGTCCGCCTCTTCGATCTTGCCGACGAGGTCCGCTTCGCTGAAGGCGTTGAGCGCGGTGATGTCCGCCAGGTCCCCCAGGATCCGCTCCTCATGGGTGAGGGGCGGGTTGATGAAGTCGGAGACGACAACGAGCGGGCGCGGCATGGTGGTCGGAACTCACGAGAGGCTTGGGATCGAAGGGCTGTCTCCGGCACGTTAATGACGCCCCCCGAGAGCGGCAAACAGAAGCGAGGGAAATGTCCCCGGGCTTCGCCGGCACCGGCAGGAAGCGAACAGTGAATGCGGAGCCATGATGTGGCCACCCGCATGCTGCGGCCCGCTGCGGTTTCGGGTCGTCCCGGAGGGGGCTGCTCGATCTCGCGCGGGCCGCTGCTTCGGACTTGAGGGGTTTCCTTCGCCCGGGACGGATCGCGCGGATTCCCTCTCCGGGAGGGTGAAGAATCGATCAAGTTTGCCCAGCCCGCCGTCGATCTTCTGGTTGGCACCCCGGCCGGATGGAAAACCGGACGGGTCAGGAAGACTGTCCGACCTCCCAGGGCCATCGGCAAGAAATGCCGCTCGGCAGGTCGATCTGTTTTCTGTGAGACGAACCAGCGGACTTGGCCGCTGGGGCGGACTCCGTGCTGGGAGGGAACCCCATGCGGTCCACATTGCGACTGTTTCGTGGAGACGAGGAGGCGACGGTGCTCGTTGCCCCCAAGATGACCATCTCGTTTGGCCATCTCACCCGAGTTCTGACCGAAGCGATCCACGCCGATCGCCACTGGCTCACCGACTTCGAACATGAAGAAGTCGAGCTGACCCAGGATCTGTACGAGATCGTCGCCGCCTACCAGCGGGTCCGTCCCGGGGCTTAGGCCCCGGTCGGTCTGACGGTTTCCAGCGCGCTTTCCCCTGCTCTCAAACGACGTCGACGGCCCGTCCGCGCATTCCGTGCGGACCCGGGTCATCCGTCAGGACTCTGCCGCGGCGCGTCTCCTCATGGGGATCGCGCTGTCGGCGTCCGGTCTGTTCGCTGGTGCTCCGTTCCGAGAACGGGCGCGCCGTGTGAACGTCAGGCGGGGTCGTCCGCAGTCTGGTCCACGGAGGGACCGGCCGCGGCCTCGAACACCTTCCGGTACTCGTCCGGAATCTCGATCGAGACCAGCGTCCCGTCCGGGTGGCACAGGCAGCAGGCAATCTTCATCGTGCCGGTCGCGAGCCGCCGCCCCTTTGTGCGGATCTCGTGCGTGAACGTGACCGACTTGAACCCGACCCGGTCCACGGAGACGTGGATCTCGATCGGGTCTTCGTGATGCGCCGGCGCTTCATACCGGCAGGAGCAGGAGACCCGCGGCCAGCCGATGTACGGCCCGTGGTTCTGCCGCTCCATGATCTTGAGGCCATGCGCGCGGAAGAAGTCGTGCTCCGCTTCCTCCATCCAGCGATAGAAGTTCGCGAAGTGGACGATCCCCGCCATGTCGGTCTGGGCGAACTCGACTCGGCGATGAGCGACGAACGGAGGCATGCGGCGGGGGCGTTTCGTAGAAAGGGCGTGCGGGGGCGAGGTCAGGGGACCCGCTGCTCGGCCGCCACGATGAGCTGGTAGACCGAGGCGTTGTCGGGCGCGGAGCGGAGGTCGTTGACGAACCCGGGGAGCTGGAGCATCCGGCCGAGCCGCGCCAGGACCTGCAGGTGGGTCTTCGCGTCCCGGCAGACCACCAGGAAGAACAGGTCGGTCAGCGACGCGTTCTGCGCCCCGAACGGCACGCCGCGGGGGGTCCGGCCGAAGGCGACGACCGAGTCCTCGATCGACTCCGGGACCGGCTGACGGGGGTGGGGAATCGCGACGCCGATGTCGTACGCGGTCGACATCAGCTCTTCACGCTCCTGGACCGCCTTGAGGACGTTCGCCGGCTCCCAGATCTTCCAGGTCCGTCCGGCGACTTCGACCATGCTTTCGAGGACCGACCGCTTCGTCCGGGCCTGCAGGTCGACCTCGACCTGTTCGGGCTTCAGGATCGACGTCACCGGGATCGTCGGATTGACGTCCGGGGACTGCTGGGTCCGTTCGACGACGGCAAGCTGGGCGTCGCTGAAGGACCGCATCTCCTGCTCGAGCCACTGGGAGATTTCGGTGGCCTGGAACATCCATTCCCCCCCCCGTTTGTGGCCGGGGATCCGGCCGCGCTGCACGAGCTTCTCGATCTCGCGCAGGTCTCGACCGAGCTGGCGGGCAAGCTCTTCCAGATTGAACCAGTCGGATGGCATGGGTGGGGCGGCTTCAGTCTGACTGAGGAGGGTGGGAAGGCTGGCGCGTGCCGGAATGGGGGGAGGGGAGGCCAGCATACTCAGCGGACGCAGAGCCGGCCTAGTCAGGGGGTGAGAAAGATTTTCCGCGGCCGCGCCAGGATGAAGAGATGCCGTTTCAGAACCGGCCGCAGAGGTCACAGAGACCACCGAGGCCCGACCGCCCACGAGCCTGTCTTCGGAACTCACGCAGTCTCGCCGCCCCGTAGCTCTCTCTGAGTCCTCTGTCCCCACTGTGGCAAAGACCCGTTAGAAGTGGCCTCTACAGCAGCGCCGTGATCGGCTCGCCGTGGCAGATCGGGAACGGGCGTCCCTGCAGGTCCCGGATTTCGTGGTGCGGGTCCAGGCCGCAGGCGGCGCAGATCGTGGCGAGGTAGTCCCCCGGCGTCACCGGGTTCTCCTTCACATACGCCGCTTCCTTGTCGCTCGCCCCGTAGATCGCCCCGCCCGGGATTCCGCCCCCCGCCAGCACCGCCGAGTAGCAGAACGGCCAGTGGTCCCGACCGTTGTTCCCGTTGATCCGCGGCGTCCGGCCGAACTCCCCGGCGCACGCCACCAGCGTCTCGTCCAGCAGTCCCCGCTCTCCGAGGTCTTCCAGCAGCGCCGAGAACGCCTGGTCGAACGCGGGAAGACAGTAGTCCGCCTTGAGCATCCCATAACCCGTTTGCCCGTGCTCCAGATCGTTGAGCCCGCCATGCGCGTCCCACACGTTGTAGACCTTGGCCGCCGGCGTGATGAACATCCAGTTGACGGTCACCAGCCGGATCCCCGCCTCGACCAGTCGCCGCGCGGTCAGAAAGCTCTCCCCGTATTCGTTCCGGCCGTAGCGGTCCCGCGTGGCGGGGGCTTCCAGCTCCAGGTTCAGCGCGTCGTTGACCGCCGCCGAGTGCAGCAGCCCGTACGCCGATGCGTAGGACGAGTCGACCGCCCGGGTCGCCGTCGACCGCTGCATCGCCCGGTCCTCCGCTTCCAGCAGATCGCGCAGTCCCCGGCGGGCCTGCAGCCGCGCCACCGAGACATCGTCGGGGAGTGCGAGCGGCAGGGCCGGGGGCTCCTGGCTCGGTCCGGTCGCCACGTGGTTGTAGACCTTCCCCAGCTCCACCGGGTTGTGCTGGGACCCGAGGAACCCCGCATGCGTTCCGGCGTAGTACACCCCGTCATGCGCGACCGGCCGGGGAATCGTGAAGCTGGCGGGAAGCAGCGACTTCTCGCCGAGGTAGGAGAACATCGAGCCGAGCGACGGAAAGTCGGTCCGCTGCCGCGCATTCGCCGGAAAGATCCGGGGCGGAATCATGACCCGCCCCGTGAGCGCGTGATACACCGCGGTCTGGTGGTCGGTCGTCCCGTGGGCCAGCGACCGGATCACCGCCAGCTTGTCCGCCTGCCGCGCGAGCCTTGGCAAGGGGTCCCCGAGCTGCAGACCCGGCACGCTCGTCGAGATCGGCTGAAACGGGCTCCGGACCCCTTCCGGAGCATCGGGCTTCAGGTCCCACATGTCCTGCTGGGGCTGCCCACCCCACATGAACAGGAAGATGCACGACTTCGCTCGCTGCCCGGCAGCGGGCCGAGGCTGGCTTTGCTCCATCGCCATCAGTTGAGGGAGTGTCAGCCCGCCGCCGGCGGCGACTCCCAACCGAAGCATGGCATCGCGACGATGAAGCATGGCCATCTTCCCGAAGATCTCCGGCGGCGCTTCACCGGTGAGGGGCTGTCGATGTCGACACTCTACCGCAGAAGTTCCAGTTCGACGACAGCGCCCGAACTCGACCTGTGGCCGGCTCGGTCCATGCGGGCCCCCACCTGCTGTCCGGGGGGACCGCAGACCCGTCCATGACGCGCGGACGAGGGGCGCGGGGATCCGTTGTTGACGAGGTCACGTAGGTGTAGGGTGGACCTGTTGTGCCGATCCCCGGCAGGCTTCCGCCCGCATTGGCATGGGAGGGCAGGGGCAATGACGGTGGCGCACGGACTGCAGAACGGGCCATCCTTGCCATGACGCACTATCTTCCCGCGGTCTCCGCCAGCGCCGACCATGAGATTGTCGAACGCTACCGCGGAGGCTTTGTCGGAAAGTTCATGACGCACCAGAAGTGCGTCACATGGCCTTACTCGCGGCTGCTGTACCGCAAAGTCCCCAACTCGTGCACCGCTCGGCTCTGTATCGAGCTCTCGGACGTCTTCTCGCTTCCTGAGCACGACAACGGCGCCATGATCGTGCGGTGGCCGTTCGACTTCTCCGCCTATCTCTCCGAGGACGGCAACGGACGGAAGCGGCGGATGCTGGACGCGGTCCACTCGGTCTGTCTGTGGTGCGCGGACTCCCGTGGCTGGCCCGTCGCTCCCTTCAAGGCCGCCCGGGAGTCGCTGCTCCAGAACGGCTTTCAGCATCTGTTCCTGTCGAAGAAAACGCTCCCGGTCGACGGACTCGGATGCCGGGCCAGAATCGGTGTCCGGTTCGACCTGGAATCGATGGAGTTCTTCGCGGTCCTCCCCAGGCGGATTTTTCCTCCTTCGCTCGTCCGGCTCGGATCCCACAATCAGCCGCACGAAGGGTACGAGGATCAGCTGGCATCGTACGCTACGCTGCTCTACCGCGACGGATGTTTGACGTTGCGAACACCGCGCGGGGAGTCCTCGGTTCCCTTCGATGGCCGGTCTGGCTGATCTTCAAGGGCCTTCAGGGCATCGGAGTTCGTGACAAGCGGATCACTTCCAGCAGGCTTCGGCGTAGTGAATGATCGCGGCGGCCAGCCCTTCCTCGAGAACGCGGCAATCCGTCCGGAAGAAGTTCTCCTTCAACGGTCCCCCCTTGACCACCACCGTGTACCGGCCGTTGCCCTGGGGCCCTCGCTCACCATCGATCTTGACGAGGAACGTCGCCCTCTCGTCTCCGATCCGCTCGAGCACGCTCCACACGGGATCGCAGCCCGTCCAGTCGGGATCGACGGCCGCAATCCCGAGGTCGTAGAGCAGTTGGCTGGCCCGCTCTTTCAGGTCGATCGATGGCATGTCTGCTTCACCCGGGGGGCAACGCCCGTTGCTGGGGAACGGTTCCACATCGAAGCGCCTCCGGCGGCAAGGAGCTCCGCCCCTTGACCCGGGTGAGGGGGAACTTGGGCTCATCGTTCCATCGTGCACGCATCGCTGAATGCTAGACTGGCCGACGTCCGTTGCGATGACGAATCCGCACCGGACACGGGCTACCGCCAAACAGGGGCTACCGCCAACACACCAGGGACCTCTCGAGCTCACGGAACCGGAATATGTCGGATCGAGTCTGGATCGTCTCCGCCAAACGGACCCCCCAGGGCCGCTTCCTCGGCGCTTTGGCCAAAAAGTCCGCCGTCGATCTCGGCGTCGCCGCCGCCAAAGCCACCCTCGCCCACCTCCCCCCGGACCTCATCGAACAGGTCATCGTCGGCAACGTCCTCGGAGCCGGGCTCGGCATGAACATCGCCCGCCAGATCGGCGTCCACGCCGGACTCCCCATCGCCACCCCCGCCTTCACCGTCAACATGATGTGCGCCTCGGGGATGCAGGCGGTCATCCTCGGCGTCCAGGCGATCCGCGCCGGCACAGCCCGCGCAGTCCTGTGCGGCGGGACCGAATCGATGTCCAACGCCCCCTTCCTCTTGAGCGGAGCCCGCTCCGGATGGAAGTTCGGCGACGGCACCCTCGTCGACTCCGTCCTCCGCGACGGGCTGACCGACCCCTTCAGCGGCGAAGCGATGGGCCTCATCGGAGAACGGATCGCCGAGAAATACTCCGTCTCTCGGCCCCAACAGGACGAGTTCGCCGCCCGCAGCCAGGAGCGGTACGGCAAAGCCCTCGCGGAAGGCCGATACCGTGACGAGCTGGTGGCCGTCGACGACATCGACCGCGACGAACCTCCCCGGCCGGAAACCACCGCCGCCGGACTCGCCAAGCTCCGCCCCTCGTTCAAGCCCGACGGGACCGTCACCGCCGGCAACGCCTCGGGAATCAACGACGGCGCGGCCATGCTGGTCCTGTGCGACCCCGCCTGGGGGACGGCTCACAACCTGTCGCCGCTGGCGGTCATCACCGCCACCGCCTCGGTCGGCTGCGAACCGTCGCTGATGGGAATGGGGCCGGTTTATGCCACCCGCAAGGTCTCGGAGAACCCCGCCGAGTTCGATCATGTCGAGCTGAACGAAGCCTTCGCCGCGCAGGGGGTCGCCTGTGCCCGCGAGCTCGGCCTCGCGGACGAACGGGTCAACCCGGATGGCGGTGCGATCGCCCTCGGCCACCCGATCGGGGCCTCCGGAGCCCGGCTGATCGTCCACCTCGCGCACCGCCGGCCGAAGAAGGGACTGGCGACCCTCTGCGTCGGCGGCGGCCAGGGGTGCGCCGTCGTGGTGGAACAGCCCTGAGGGCTTGGGCTCGCCCCGCGCGGGTTCACGACCGCTCACCGTGAACAGCTCTGACCAAGGGACCCTCGAATGATTTCCGAAGACGCTCGCTCCGGCTCGACGACTCCCATCGATCAACCCTGGTTCGCCTCCCCCGAACGGCTCGCCGCTGCCAACGTGACCTGGCTCATGCGGCAGGCGGGGGCCGAGTCCTACGGTGAGCTGCACGCCTGGTCGACGAAGAACCGGTCCGACTACTGGCGGCTTGCCATCGAGCGGCTGGGGCTGAAGTTCGACCGGCCGTTCACGAGCGTGCTCGAGGCCCCGGACGGACCCGAGCATCCGCGGTGGCTCTCCGGTGCCCGGTTCAACATCGTCGACAGCTGCTTTCAGGCGCCGCCGGACGCTCCCGCGATCGTCCATCAGGCGGAGGGGAAACCGATCCGGACGATGTCGTACGGCGAGCTGGAGAGCCTGACCGGTCAGGTCGCCGCCAGCCTGGCCCGGCACGGGTTCCACCCCGGGGATGCCATCGCCACGATCCTGCCGATGACGGCGGAGTCGGTCGCGATCTACCTGGGGATCCTCAAGGCGGGCTGCGCCGTCGTCGGGATCCCGGAGAGCTTTCGGCCCCGCGAGATCGCGGCCCGGCTCCGGATCGCCAAGGCCGCCGGGGTCTTCACGCAGGATCTGTTCGTCCGCGGCGGCAAGACGGCACCCCTCTATGCCACGCTCCTCGAGGCGGAAGCCCCCCGCGCGATCGTCCTTCCTGCGGACGGCGCGCTCCGGGTTTCGCTCCGCAGCGGCGACCTCGAGTGGTCCGAGTTCCTGGGGGAGCCCGCGACATCCCCCACGGTCCTCCGCGGCCCCGATGACCTCGTCAACGTCCTGTTCTCGTCAGGGACGACCGGTGAACCGAAGGCGATCCCCTGGACGCAGACGACTCCGATCAAGTGCGCCGCCGATGCCCACTTCCATCACGACGTCCATCCGGGGGACCTGCTGATCTGGCCGACGAGCCTCGGCTGGATGATGGGCCCCTGGCTGATCTTCGCGAGCCTTCTGAACCGGGCCGCGATGGGCCTCTACTGCGGCTCCCCCCTGACGCGGGAGTTCGGCCAGTTCGTGCAGGACTCCCGGGCCACAGTGCTGGGCGTCGTCCCGACTCTCGTGAAGGGCTGGCGGGCCACGAAGTCCCTCGAAGGACTCGACTGGAGCGGCATCCAGCTCTTCAGCTCGACGGGGGAATGCTCGAACCCCGACGACATGCGGTGGCTGATGGACATCGCCGGTGACAAGCCGGTGATCGAATACTGCGGCGGCACGGAGATCGGCGGCGGCTACATCACGAGCACGATCGCCCGTCCCTGCATCGCCGGGACGTTCAACACCCCTGTTCTGGGGCTCGATCTCGAGATCCTCGATGACGAGACACAGCGGGCCTCTCTGGGAGAAGTGTTTCTCACGCCCCCTTCGATCGGGATGTCGACGACGCTCCTCAACAAGGACCATCACGACGTCTACTTCGCCGACACTCCGACCGGACCGGAAGGTCAAGTGCTCCGTCGGCATGGGGACCTGATGGAGCAGCTGGCCCCGAGTCTCTGGCGGGCGCTCGGCCGGGCCGACGACACGATGAACCTCGGCGGGATCAAGGTCGGCTCGGTCGAGATCGAGCAGGTCCTGCGGCCGGTCGCCGGCATCGATGACATCGCCGCGGTCGCGGTCTCTCCCGGCGGCGGCCCGAGTCAGCTGGTGGTCTTCGCGGTCGTCGAGCCCGCGCTCCGCGAGCGTCCGAAAGAGCTGCTCGACTCGCTGCAGCAGGCGATCCGCCGCGACTTGAACCCGCTCTTCAAGATCCACGACCTGGTCTGCCTCGACGTTCTTCCGCGGACGGCGTCGAACAAGCTCCTCCGGCGGACGCTCCGGGACGGCTACGTCCCCCGGAGCTCCACGCCTGACACTTCCATCCGCAACGAGGCGCCCCGTCCATGACGACACCCCGAACGATCCTGATCACCGGCGCCGGGGGAGGGCTCGGCCGCGGCATGGCCCTCCTGCTGGCGGGGCAGGGGCACACGATCGTCGCCACGGACCTTCGCAAAGAGGCGACGGACGACGTCGTGGCCCAGATCCGGGCCGCCAAGGGGCAGGCCGCCGGCTATGCCCTCGATGTCACGTCGTCCGAGAGCATCGCGGAGCTCGTGACGGCGCTCGAGACGCAGCCGGTCGACGTCGTCATTAACAACGCGGGTCTGCAGCACGTCGCGGGCGTTGAAGAGTTCCCCGAAGAGAAGTGGGACCTGCTGATCAGCGTCCTGCTCAATGGCCCCTTTCTCCTGAGCCGGGCGTTCCTGCCTGGGATGCGGGCCCGAGGGTTCGGGCGGCTGGTTCACATCGGCTCGATCCACTCGCTCGTGGCCTCCCCCTTCAAGTCCGCCTACACGGCGGCCAAGCATGCGCTGCTGGGGCTCTCGAAGGTCCTCGCGCTCGAGACCGCGGGGGCGGACATCACCAGCAACACGATCTGCCCGGCCTACGTCCGGACGCCCCTCGTCGACGCGCAGATCGCCGCCCAGGCCCGGACGCGGGGGATCCCGGAAGAGGAAGTGATCCAGAAGATCATGCTCGCGCCGATGCCGAAGCACACCTTCATCACGATCGAGGAGATCGCCGCGGCGGTCGAGTACCTGATCAGCCCCATGGCCCGCAATGTCACCGGCCAGACGATCACGATCGACGGGGGCTGGACCGCTCAGTAGCGGCGCAACCGACCGGCGAGGCGATCACGATCGATGGGGGCTGGACCGCTCAGTAGCGGCGCACTCCACCGGCCAGACGATCATGATCGACGGGGCCGGACCGCTCAGTGGTGGTGCCACCCACCGGCCAGACCAACCGGTCGAGCCTCTGGGAACGAGCACGGATCCCCTCGGCAGACGCCGGGGCTAGGGAGTCCCCTCGTCGGTGGACCGAGCGGAAGTCTCCTCCTCATCAGGACCCCGCGAGCGGAACTTCGACGCGCCGTAGACGATCAGCAGCCCGCCGATCCCCCCGAACAGCGCCGCCGTCCCGGTCTTGCCGAGGGCCTTGTAGGCCACCAGAACGATGGCGGGCATCCGGACCTTCCCCCCTTCGTCCTCGAGCTTGGTAAACATGACATAGCTTCCGCCGGCGATCAGCAGGCAGACGACTCCCCAGAAGATGTCGCCCCAGCCACTCTCCTTCTGCGCCATGACCCACCCCTGCGAACTGGACCCTTTCCGAAAGCAGCAGCGGCGGGAACGCTCCGCCGCCTGAACCGACCCGCACACCTTGGCCGGATCACACCACGCCGCCACGGCCGAGTCAACGATGGACCGCGGTCCGGCCGGTTCAGGAGAGGGAGCGAAACCAGGTGAGATCGGTGACGATCAGCCACGTTCCAGACATGATCGGAAAACAGGGACCGTCCTACGCGAACCAGATCAGGAGCTGTTCCCCGGGCGGGCGCGAAGAAGCGCTCGTCGACCAGGAGCAGGAGGCCGAAGCAGTTGTCGAGGGGGATCGGCAGGAGGTTCATCAGGCCGATCCTCGCGCAGATCGTTCCGAAGCAGACGGGCCACAATCGACCGCACCCATCCATCAGGCCTCTGGAATCGGGGAGACGCGGGTCTCGGAAACCTTCGACGGCCCGGGGGGACCTCTCTGATTAGCGGATGAACAACCGTCAGCGGGAAGTCAATTCGACGGTGCCGACAGCGATAACTGACTGGCGAGTCGCGCCATATCCGCACAACACATTTGTGCGTAATTGGTTACGGGCTGGGATTTGTGGCACATTGCGGCGGATATCACATTGACTCAGGGAAAATTCCGGATGAAGATCGAATTGCGGAAATTGAATTCGGCTCATCTTCTCTTCATCTGGGGTTCCCCGTGGCTCTCAAATTTCGCCGTCTTGGTTTCACGCTGATCGAGCTCCTGGTGGTGATCGCGATCATCGCCGTGCTCGTGGCGATCCTCCTGCCGGCGGTACAGCAGGCCCGCGAGGCGGCCCGCGCCAGCCAGTGCCGCAACAACCTCAAGCAGCTTGGAATCGCGCTGCACAGCTATCACGAGGTGATGGGGATGTTTCCCCAGACCCAGGGTGGGGGGGTCACCGGTCAGTCGGACTGGCGCGGCCACAGCGCCCACGTGATGCTGCTCCCCTACATGGACCAGTCGGGGCTGTACAACAAGTACAACATGAACGTCTGGTGCTGGTGGGACAATGGCCTGGGGACCCACATGGTCAACGGCGGCCAGCCGGGCCGGCAGCGGATCCCGGGGTTCCTCTGCCCCTCGAACTTCAGCAATCAGACGGACGGAAATGGAATCACTCCCGGCCTGAGTTACCCGGTCTGCCAGGGGAGCAACGCCGGCATGTTCAACGACGGCATTGCGGGGGGGTACAACCTCGCGAAGCAGAACGGCATGTTCGCCCTCCGCGCGAACGTCAACATCGCGGCGGTCACCGACGGGACCTCGAACGTGATCATGGCGGGCGAGCAGATCCAGAGCCTCAGCGGCGGGACGGACGCTCTCGTGAACCTCAAGCAGGCGGTGGCGATTCCCGCGGGCTGGGACGGCACGTTCCTCACGCAGGCGCAGCTCGACGACTGGGGAAGCCGCTGTGCCGCCTCCACCACTCAGCGGACCGAAACCGGACGGTTCTGGAACACGGGGGTCCATGAGCAGGGCTCGTTCAATACGCTGCTCCCTCCCAATGCCAAGTATCCGAACTGCACGGCGCACTGCGGCGGCTGTGCTCCCGACGGCCCGGCGATGGTGGGGGCCCGCAGCATGCACACCGGCGGGGCGCACGTGGTGCTCGGCGACGGAGCGGTCAAGTTCATGAGCAACAGCATCGACTACCAGCTGTGGCAGTGGCTGGGGGCCCGGAACGACGGCAACAAGGTGACGATTCCGGATTGATGCGGCGGGCTGGGAGTTCACGTTTCGTCCTCGGGCGGATGCGGTCGGGCCGCATCCGCCCCTCTTCTCAGGTGTCAGAATGCGCTCGTTGTTCGAACGTCGATCGGCCTCTCTCGGTTCCGCTGCGCTCGTCTCGCTGGTGCTCCTGACCGGCTGCGGAGGGAGTCCTGCCGCGGGACCGAGCCAGTCGAGCGACGCGGCCCACGCGGTGTCGGGGAAGGCGCAGCTCAAGGAGCGGCTGGAGTCGATGGTGCAGACCGGCAGCGGCGGCAGCGCCGTCTCGGGAATGCGGCAGGGGGTCCAGGAACTCAAGAAGACCGACGCGGCCCTGGCCGACTCGCTGATGAAGGACCTGGACGCCCTGGAGAAGCTTCAGGACCAGGGGGCGATCAAGGCGGCCGCCCGCAAGATGGCCGACAAGCTCAAGTAGCCCTCCGGCGGGTCGGTGAGGACGATCCTCGGCCATATAAGCCTCCTGTTTAACCCGGATCCTGTTCAGGGCGGGGGCGCTCTCCTTAAACAAAACGAGAGGCAAGCCGCTTTCGGTTCCTTAAGAGTCGTTCCATATCCGCACACACAAGTCCGCCTCATCAAGATTTGAGGTTGGCAGGCCGCATCGGAATCGGAGGGCGAAACCGCTTCGATCGCCAGTGTTTTTCCTCACGGCGGCAGGCCGCAGGGGTGGTTGTTTCCCGGAAAAGGGGGGATTTAAGACGAATTGACTTCGATTTTTCGCAGGTGGATGATCGAGAGCAGTGGGTCCTGCTTTTGTCTCCCTGCGAAGAGGCGTATCGTGTCGATTCTTCGATGGCGTCGGACGGGTTTCACGTTGATCGAGCTGCTCGTGGTCATCGCGATTATCGCGGTGCTCGTCGCGATCCTGCTCCCGGCCGTCCAGCAGGCGCGCGAAGCCGCTCGGAACAGTCAGTGCAAGAACAACCTCAAACAGCTCGGGGTGGCGCTGCATAACTACCACGAGACGATGGGCTGTTTTCCTTCGTCGCAGGGGGGAGCCGCCACGGGGCAGTCGGACTGGCGCGGGCATAGCGCGCACGTGATGATCCTCCCCTACATGGACCAGGGGGCGCTCTACAACAAGTACAACATGAACGCCTGGGCGTGGTGGGATGGCGGCATGGGGACCCACCAGGTCGACACCGGCCAACCGGGCCGGCAGCGGATCCCGGGTTTCCTCTGCCCGTCGAACTTCAGCAACCAGACCGACGGAATCGGGATCACTCCGGGGCTGAACTATCCGGTCTGCGAAGGGAACAACGCCGGCATGTTCAATGACGGCGTCGCCGGCGGGTTCAACCTGCAGAAGTGCAACGGCGTCTTCACGATGCGGGCCATCGTCAATATCGGCGCGATCACGGACGGGACCTCGAACGTGGTTCTGGTCGGCGAGCAGATCCAGAGCCTCAGCGGCTCGACGGACGCCCTCGTGAACCTCAAGCAGGCGGTGGCGATTCCCGCGGGCTGGGACGGCACGTTCCTCACGCAGGCGCAGCTCGACGACTGGGGAACCCGCTGTGCGGCCACCACCACCCAGCGGACCGAGACCGGCCGGTTCTGGAGTCCTGGCGTTCACGAGCAGTCGGTGTTCAGTACGCTGCTCCCCCCCAATGCCAAGTATCCGAACTGCACGGCGCACTGCGGCGGCTGTGCTCCGGACGGCCCGGCGATGGTCGGAGCCCGGAGCATGCACACGGGTGGCGTGAACATCGTCCTGGGGGACGGGGCGATCAAGTTCATCGGGAACAGCATCGACTACGTCCTGTGGCAGCGGATGGGCGCGCGGAACGACGGAGCCGCCGTGACCATTCCCGATTAGCCCGCGGGCCGGCCACGAAGCCCCCCCCCCCCCGTGAGGAGCCTGTCTTCCGATCGAGGGCCGGGGTGGAATGTGTGTTATCCTGATCGATCTCCTCCCCGCTTGGGAGGTGGACTCCTCCGGCATCGCGCGGATCCGGTTTCCGATCCGCGCCGGCCCCTTGCCCAACCTGCTGTCGAAAGGGTTTTCGAATGCGCTCGTTGTTCGAACGTCGATCGGCCTCTCTCGGTTCCACCGCGCTCGTCTCGCTGGTGCTCCTGACCGGCTGCGGAGGGAGTCCTGCCGCGGGACCGAGCCAGTCGAGCGACGCGGCCCACGCGGTGTCGGGGAAGGCGCAGCTCAAGGAGCGGCTGGAGTCGATGGTGCAGACCGGCAGCGGCGGCAGCGCCGTCTCGGGAATGCGGCAGGGGGTCCAGGAACTCAAGAAGACCGACGCGGCTCTGGCCGACTCGTTGATGAAGGACCTGGACGCCCTGGAGAAGCTCCAGGATCAGGGGGCGATCAAGGCCGCCGCCCGCAAGATGGCCGACAAGCTCAAGTAGCCGGTCGGCGGTGAGTGCGTCGCGGGCTGGGGTTCGATCGCAGGCGTCCTGGTTGAGATGCTGTCCCGCGACGATTGCACCGTTCCTGGACGGAAAGGCCTCCGGCGGGCAGGGGCGGGCCCCTGCACCCCGAACAGGGGCTACCCGTTGCCCCGTCGCAGGAGCTCCAGTTCCCGCTTCGCGGCGGCGTGGCTCGGGTCGTACTGCAGCACGCTCCGGAGCCACGCCTCCCCCTGCCCCTCGGAGATGTGCTCCCGGAAGATCCGGCCCAGCTCGTAACGGGCCTCGACGTCGGCGGGATTCTTCTTGAGCCGCTCCAGCAGCTCGTCGCAGCTCGCCACCGCCTTCTCGGCAACGGCGACCTTCTCGAACTCCGCGGCCGCCTGCTGGGCCTTGCCCCCCCGGCTCAGGACCGTCGCATAGACGTTCCGCAGCTTCCAGTCGCGAGGGTTCGTGTCGAGCGCCTCGGCCAGCCATCGCTCCGCCTCGGCGAACTTTTCGAGGGCGGCTGCCACCCGTCCCTGTTCCGCCTCGTAGGCGGCCGCCGCCCGCTCGACCGGGTCCCCCAGTTCCACCAGCTGCTGCGGCAGGTCCGCCCGGTCCTGAAACTGCCGGCCCGAGAGGAGCGCCTCCGCCTCCGCGGGACGTCCCAGCCGGCGAAGGGCTGCGGCCTCGCCGAGCGTCGCCGCGGCGGGAACGTCCAGCCCCTTCCGGCACCGACGGAAGAACTCGAGCGCCCCCTGGTCGTCCTGATCTTCGAGTGCCAGCCGGGCGAGCGCGTACTCGGCGGGCGCGAAGACTCCCCCGGCTTTCTCCGACGCCGCCGCATAGTCGCGGCGGGCTTTCTCTTCCGACCGCTGGTACTCGAGAATCCGGCCCCGCAGGAAATTGGGACGCGGATCCTTGGGGTAGTCCCCCTCCCAGCTCGACAGCAGCGTCAGCGCCGGTTCGAACTCGTAGTTCCGCAGGCAGCCGAGGACGTACGCCTCCGAGGCCTCGTCGGCGTCGACCTCCCCTTTGATGAAGAGCGCGGCCACCCGCGGATCGACCGGCCTGAGCCCCCCCGACTGCAGCTCCGCCAGGAGCTGTTCGGCGGCGACGAGCGACCTCGGGCAGCCTTCCGCCGCCGCCGCGCGGAGCCGCGTGAACATCTCGGGGAACCGCCCCCGCTTCCGATCGAGACGGGCCTGCAGCAGGGTGGTGCGGGAGTTCTTCCGCCCGAGGAGTGCGGCGCGCGACAGCCACGTCTCCGCAGTCTCGAGTCGCGAGACCTGCATCGCCGCCACCGCGCGGGCCTGACACCACGTGGCTCCCTGCGTCACCACGAGCAGCACGGCGGCGGCCAGCAGCACGATCGCGACGATCCACCACGTCCGCCGGGGGCGGGCCGGCGCACCGGACCGGGCCGGAGCGCCGGTGAGAGTCGGGCTTTCGAAGGGAGAAGACATGAGCGTCTGCGGAAGAGATGGCTGAGCCTACCCCGGGGGTCGGGAGACCGCAATCCGCTCGTCCGCCCAGGCGGCGACCATGAACCGGCCGCCGCAAACCGGTCTTGCCGGAAACGGAACCCGAGGGGCACACTTCCCCCTCGATCGAGAGTCCGGGGAGGCAGGGATGTCGATGCTGCTGGGGCCGCTATTGTCGCTGTGGATCGGTGTGAGTGAGCCGGACGGGGTTCCGGTCCCACCCCCGCCGCCCCTCCCGGAGCAGGCGTTGCTCCGGAACTTCCTGGATTGGATCTCGACCGGTCTGCCGTTTCGAATCGGCCCGCTTGCCGAACTGCATCGCGGGATCGACCCGGACGCGGCCATCGCCACGGACCCGGCGGTCCTGCAGGAACTCGAGGCCTGGTCGAAAACCGTTCGCAACACGCGGACGCTCGAGTTCACGTTCAATCGCTTCGTCTACGACCGACTGGCCGGAACGGAGGCCCGAGGCCGCGGCGTCGCGACATCCGAAGGCCATCGCACCCACGTCGAAGTCCGGGACCTTCCGCTCGGGGCATCGGGACTGCAGGGACGCTACGGGCGGCCCCTCCGCGTCGTCGCGGCCGAGGCGGAACTGCTGACGTCCAATGAGCACGAGGTCTTCCAGGTCGGACCGGATCGAAAGCGGACTCACATCGCCACCTTTCCTCCGCAGTGGACGAAGCCGGCCGTCGTCACCCGGCCGTTGTTCCCGATTCCGCAGTTGAGGTTGCTCGAACCGTTCTACGAATTCGACGCCGCCGCGCGAGCCCGGGCCTATCGGATCTCGTTCGGCAACCGGCATCAGCCGGGCCGCCAGACCCACCTCGTGCTCGTCGGACGATCCGACGAGTGGCAGCGGGAGTTCGACCGGGTCGAAGTGCTCCTCCGGGCCGACACGCACGAGCCGATGGCGATCCGCTGGATCGAGACCGGAGCGATCCGTGAGACGGTCTACGTCTTCGAGAACGTCTCGCGGAAGTAGCCGTCGTCGCCACCCCCCGTCGCCGGTCCCGCTCGTCCTCCGGAGTTCGAAGTCATGCTGTACGAGCTTGTGCAATGGCTGTGGCTCTTCGGAGAGGGAGAGCCCGAAGTCCCCCCTCCGCCGCCGCTCCCCGTCCGGGTCGAGGTGGACGTCACCCAATGCTTCTGGTGGCTGCCGTCTGCGGGGCCGCTGTTCGTCGCGGGAGGCCCCGACGAAGGGGAGAGTCCGGAGCTTCGGCGGGTCGATCCGCCGAAAACGGAGAATGTCCCGCTTCCCACTTCCGACCCTGCGGTCGTCCGGGTCATCGAACGGTGGGCCGAGGCGGTCAAGGACCCGAAGCCCCGGACGGTTCCTGTCCATCGTTACATCTATGACTCGGTCTTCGGCGTCGAGAAGCGTGCCCAGGGAGAGCTGGTCTTCGACGAAACGACGGTGCAGTTCACAATGCAGCCCGACCCGGCGGTCACACCGGAGATGACGAATCCCCATCGAGTGACGAGAGCGGGAAAGCCCTTTCATGTCCAGACGGACGGATACGCGCTCCTCACACTCGATCGTCAATCCCTGGCCGTACGCTTTGAACCGGACGGCTTCCGGCATCGGATGGATATGCCGTTCGACTGGAGAACGAGCGACCGTCCTGTCCCGATGGCGCCGTTCCTGGAGCCGTTTCGTCCCTTCGACGCCGCGAAACGGAGTCGGGAATTCCGCATCGAGTTCGGTCCACGGAATGAGCCGGAGCGACGGCTGCATCTCGTTCTGAAGGGGACCTCCCGGGCGTGGAGTCGAGAGTACCAATCGGTCGACGTGATGCTCGACGCGCTGACCTGTGAGCCGATCGCGATGCGGTCGATTGATCCCTCCGGGACTCGTGAGACGGTCTACGTCTACAACGACTCGTCGAGATAGTCTGCCCGAATCGCCGCGTACCGCTCCCGGGAGGGGGATGGTATCCTCGATGGATCTCCGGCTTGAAAATCTCATGCGGTGGATCGCCAGATCCACCCGCCGCCAGGAAGTCCCCCGATGCCCCTCTCGACCCGCCGCGAGTTCCTGCAGACCGCCGGCGGAGGCTTCGGCGGCCTGGCTCTCGCGTCGCTCCTCTTCCGGGATGGACTCCTCGCCGCGCCGGCCACGCTCGAACGGTTTCCGCAGACGCTCCCCCGCGCCAAGCGGGTCGTGCAGATGTTCATGGCGGGGGCGGCGAGCGCGGTCGACCTGTTCGACTACAAGCCCGAACTCGTGAAGCGGGACGGCCAGGCCTCGGACTTCGGCGAGCCGGTCGAGACGTTCCAGAACGGCCTCGGTCCCTGGATGCGGCCGCAGTGGGAGTTCCGCCCCTACGGCCAGTGCGGCAAACCCCTCAGCGACGCCGTGGCGGACCTCGGGGCGTGCGTCGACGACATGGCCTTCGTCCACAACGTCGTCGGCAAGACCGGCGTCCACAGCCAGGCGACCTACCTCCAGGCGACCGGGTTTCAGAGCCCCGGCTTCCCCGGCATGGGGACCTGGGTCAGCTACGGCCTGGGGAGCCTCAACGAGAACCTGCCGACGTTCGTGGTCCTCCCCGACCACCGCGGCTTCGCCTCCAACGGACCGAAGAACTGGGACTCGGCGTTCCTCCCGGCGCAGCACGCCGGAACGATGATCTTCCCCGGCCGGGAACCCCCCATCGCCGACCTCGTTCCGGGGCATCGCGGCGAGTTCATTACGCGGAAGAGTGAAACGGACGCCCAGGCCCTCATGGCGCGGCTCAACCGCCAGCATGCCGAGGAGCATCCGGGGGACTCGCGGCTCGAAGCCCGGATCCGCAGTTACGAGCTCGCCGCGCGGATGCAGCTCGCCGCTCCCGAGGCGCTCGACCTTGCGGGGGAGCCGGAGCACATCCTGCGGATGTACGGCCTCGACCACATCCCCGCGGCGTTCCCCTCGGAGATCAACATCCCCGAAGAGACGGTCTACTTCGGCCGCAAGTGTCTCGTCGCCCGGCGGCTGCTGGAGCGGGGGGTCCGCTTCGTTCAGATCTGGAGCGGCAACGACAACGGCTTCCCGCGGCGGAACTGGGACTCGCACGAAGACGTCGCCCGGGACCACGGTCCCCTGGCGGGGGGCATGGCCCGCGGGGCGGCGGCCCTGATCCAGGACCTCAAGCAGCGGGGGATGCTCGACGACACGCTGATCCTGTGGACCACCGAGTTCGGCCGGATGCCGTCGAGCCAGGGGGGGAAGGGCCGCGACCACAACCCCTACTGCTTCACCAACTGGCTCTGCGGCGGCGGGATCAAGGGGGGGGCGACGGTCGGCGAGAGTGACCAGTGGGGCTACAAGCCGCTCGACCGGGACCATCCCACGCTCGTCTACGACCTGCACGCCACGATCCTGCATCAGCTCGGGATCGATCACACGCGGCTCACGTTCCGCCACAACGGGATCGACCGCCGTCTGACCGACGTCCACGGCCACGTGATCCACGACCTCATCGGCTGAGGCCTGCGGCGCCGTCCGGCCGTCCGCAGCCAGACGTTCCGGAAACGACTCGAGCCCGGACCGCCGGCGAGAGAGCTCCGCGCATCTCCCTCGCTGGCGGTCGGGGCTCGCGGGGGGACTCGATCGGCGATCGAGGCTCCCGGCCGGTTCCGGTGCCGGTGCCGGTTCCGGTCCCGGACTCAGCGGCTCTCGCCGCGCCGCGGCGACCGGGGGCTTTCGATGAAGTCGACCCGCAGCCGCGGGGTCTTCAGTTCCATCACGAGGCGGTTGCCGGCAGGGCCGGGCAGGGGCCGGGTGATCGCCGGGCCGTCTTCGGCTTCCAGCAGGGAGATCAGGGCGATATCGGCGATGATGAAGGTGTGGCTGGACATGATGACCTCGCTTGTCAGGCCGCTTGTGCGTCGTGTGGGGCCTGTTCAGAACCGAAAGCGGCGCTCCTCCCCCGGTGTTACAGAAAATCGGGAAGAGTTCGCCCCGGTTTCCCCGCTTCGCCCGTCCCGGGCCTCGGCGCAAGTCATTCGCTGACGACCTGTTAAGAACAGCCGCCTCCCGGATCCTCGCCTCGGGGGCGAAAACGGCGTACGCTGGCAGACCTCGCTTCTCCGGAACTCTCCCGCTCCGAGCTTCATCATGGCCAAGAAGAAGTCCGCGGCTTCCGCTCCGATCGCTCCTGCGCCTGCCGCTCCCTCGATGCCACCCGGCGCGATGCCTCCCGGCGCCATGCCCGGCGGCGGCCCGATGGGGATGGGTGGAATGGGAGCGGGTCCCCTGGGGGGAGCCGGGAACCCGATGCTCGCCATGATGCAGATGATGCAGATGATGATGGGGAACGGAGCCGCCCCCGCGCTGATGGACCCCTGCGCGATCCCGTTCGCCGGCCAGCCGGTCGACGACGGCGACCGGGGGCTCGACGCCGACATCATCCGCCCGGCGATGTTCGAGGACCTGATCAAGGAGCAGGAGGGTGTCCCGGTCGGCTCGGTCCTCGACCTCCTCTGTCTCACCTCCGACCGCCAGCACTCTCTCGGCGGCATCCCCAAAGGGTGCACCATCGCCTTCGCCGGGCCTCCGGGCCGGGGGAAGACCCGCACGTCGCTCGCCGGCCTCGCGCGAGTCGCCCAGCGAGGGGAGAAGGTCGCCTTCGTGATTGCCGAGGAGGGGTTTCACGACCAGGAGGGGAACGGCCGGGACGATCTCTGCAGCCGGATGGTCAAGATCGGGATGGCGGCGACCGGTCTCGACGAGAAGGGGTTTCGCAGGGAGGTGCTGGACAACGTCTATGTCCTCGAGAGCCAGTACCACAAGGGGCACTCGTGGGACGACTTCGTGACCAAGTACCGGTATCTCGTGGAGCGGGCGGAGATCAGCTTCGTGGTGATCGACTCGCTGAACATGCTCGACCCCAGCCGCAACCGGACGGCGGACAATCTCTCGGCGCTGAAGACGTACAACCATGAGCAGGGGGTCACCTGTCTCTGCATCGGTCAGATCCGCGACACGGGGAGTCCGGTCGGGGGGGAGTCGCTCCAGCACACGGCGGACGCGGTGTTCCTGCTGGAGGAGATGTCGCTCGGCTCGAAGGAGATTGCGGAGCAGTGGGGTGGCCAGTACCGGGACAAGATCGACATCCTCCGCGCCGTGAAGAGCGTGACGACGCCGATCTTCCCGCACCCGATCCGGGTGGACCGCGAGCCGGTCTCCGGCGTGCTGACGGTCCACGCCTCCCAGCCGGCGAACCTGAAGCCGCTTCCGGTCCGCTAAGAAGCTGTTTCAAAAACGTGTTCGGCCCCCAGATCCAGCCCCAGAGGAGTGCCGGGCGTAAAGGCCGTCTTTGCGCAACCCGACGTGCCTGCCGATCCCGGTCCAGCGGGGTCGCTGGCCCCGCCGGAGGCGCTTCCGTTCAGGGAACCATGGCCAACGGCTGCCGCCCGATTCCGGAAACCAGCATCGCGGGCCCCTCTCTCCAGACCGTGGGAATCGCAGGGGACGCGTTCTGA
>VFQQ010000395.1_pt1 | contig 91227 bp, 156 predicted proteins | sample 3512341 | NCBI WGS metagenome assembly VFQQ01 (sample SAMN10412373, study PRJNA504923) | tailings metagenome | isolation source: Relicate 2 Philex TSF1 revegetated site | place: Philippines: Tuba, Benguet | collected 2017-08-29 | reverse complement strand
GTGCTGTGCTGCAAACGGGTGGCCCTGGTCAGGCTGCTGGACACCAGCGGGCCGCTTCGCATGCGATGACACATCATGAAGCCGGTTGCGGTACGGCATCCGCCCTCCCACTCGCACGTGCTGTGCCTGCTTCGCTTGCTCTGCAGGTCAAGGTGGTAGGCGAGGATGGCCAGCCCATTGTGGGCGTGGAGGTGCGCCTGCCTGCCGTGTTGTTTCGCTGCGGTGTGTGGCATGATGGCATGCGCCTCCAGGCTGGCTGCCAGCTGCCATGCACGTTGTGACAGGGCTGCCCTGCCCCGCCACCCACCCACATCACCCGGCAGCTCCCACCTGACAACATGTGTGCGCTCTCCCGGGCCTCTTTCTGCCCCCGCAGGCCACGTGCCGAGAGGAGCTCAACTTCATGGCATATCGCCTCACAGCCGATGTGGAGGAGCCCAGCGATGCAGGCATGGCGGCCGCTGCAGCGGCAGCCTACGGCGGCGGCGCCGGCGGGTGGGGAGGCGCGGCAGCTTATGGCTACGGCGGCGGCCGCGGCGGCCATGCCCACTTTGGGGGCGGCAAGAAGAAGGGCAAGCGCCCGCGCAACTTTAGATAGACAGCTGGGAGGCGGGCTCCGCAGGCCGGCGGCCCGCTTGTCTGCTCGTTTCAAAGTCCCATGCAACACCCTCCAAGCCCGCATGCTTGATGTCCTGCCCTGCAACTTGATGCTTCCGATGCCCACGTCGCACTCTGCTTGCCGTGCACTCATCAGTGACCAATGTACATCAGCTGCACTGTACCCCAACTTTCCAGTTCCCTCTCTTTCTGTGCTGTGCTGCCCGTCCTGCTGCCCTGCTTCTTCTCTCGTTTTGCTTGAGAGCGCCAACTAGCAGAGGAGCGACCTTGTGCTGCCACTGTAACGAATGGGCATGCACGCGTCTGCCAGCCTGGAGCTCTGGGTGTGGCACAGCTGCCAGCCATTGTTTACAAGCTACCGACGGCCAGTGTTCTACATGCTCTACTGCGAGTCGCCGGCCACCACCATGAACGGCCGGATCTGGTGCTTGGTCACCAGCCCGTTCTGCACATACGGATCCGCCTTCACAAACGCCTCAATCTCCTCCGGGCTTGAGTTCCTGCGGCAGCGAGAGCGGGCAGTACAAACAGCAGCCACTTGACTATTACAGAACGGAAACAAGCGGCGACAGCAGCGGCTTTTACAGAACAGCAACACGCGGCGACCAAGAAGGCACAACCAGCGGCTGGTTTGATGCAACTCGCAAGTGCGCAAGCATGTACGCGATCAAGCGCCTCCCCAGCGCACCGGAACACAAACAGCGCGCCGTCAACAGGCTCCGCCAGCGCCCCCGCCATCACAAGCTTGTTCTGCTCCGACTGCGGGTGGGTGATGGGTGAGTGGCTGGGTGGGTAGCTGCCAGCCCGGCGGTAAAGTGGCGTGAGGTGTGGCTGCAGCACGCCTGGCACTCGTCCTCCTCCCTCGCTGTATGCAAATGTGTGAGTGGATGCATGCTCCCAGCCAAACCTGACCTTGAAACTGTTGTTTCCACACCACCCTTCCCACCATTTTGTGCGCGCCGGCCAGGTGCGCCTCCCGGAAAGGCCCCCGCTTCTCCAGGATGTCTGGCACATAGCTATACTGCAGCACGTGGTAGCTGTTGCCGGCTGCCGACGCCTGCAGGGCGAATAGGCACAGGAAGGGCGAAGATTCAGCCTCGGCGGCATCCCGGCGGTGGCGGCGGCGGCAATGGTGGCGGCGGCGGCAATGGTGGCGGCGGCGGCAATGGTGGCGGCGGCGGCAAGCAGCACATGCGCTGGGGCCGCCGATGGCTGACGCATCGTGCAGATCGTAGGGTGCCATACTTTATATGCAGGCGGCAGCGGCCCACAAGCACCATACGAGGAGAACACCATGTGCAGGTGCGTCTCGGGCACCAATTGGGGTGATGGCGGGATGTTTCAACATCGCAGCAGTCTAACGCATCCTTTCAACAGCTGCCCACCATGGTGCGGACCGAGACGCGCCGGGCCGCCCTGCAAGCGCTGGATAGCCGCAGGCTCCTGGTCAGAGATTGGGCCAGCATGACCCAAGAATGTAAGAGGACTGGTGATCTGACGCTACAGAGGCAGCAGGCTGCTTGGGAAGAAGGGGCGGCACGAGTGTCGGGTAGCGGCGCATGTGCGTCGGCACAGCGCCCGACAGCCCGCATCCATTCCCACCTGACGTGCACGCAGACGATGATGCGATAACAGCATTTCGTGCCTCAGCTTGTTGCCGGGAAACAAATGTGGAAGGAATCCAGATGGAGTAGAGCAGTGTGCGTATTGTGAAGGAGGCAAGAGCTGAGGTACAGGGAAGCTGGGCGCGAGGGGTGAGAGAGGACAAGTGGAAGACCTAGCTAGATTAAAACACAGTGGCGCACGGGGGCAGGGACATGAACATGAGTGGTAGGGGCAGGGGATGTGAGAGGGCGGGCTGGCGCGCAGGCGGTCATTTGTTGGTGGCGCCGGAGCTGCTGCCACGTGCATTGTTGCGGCACATTCAGTACGATGAGCTACCACTACATTCGCGGGGAAAAAAAGATGGGCGAAGGGCTGCTGCATTCATTGTTCATTTTAGGTTCAAGCCTGCGGCGCCCATGCGGCGCCGTGCGGCCAAAAGAATTGCGTGGCTGGCCGGCCCGAGGCAGCAATAGGGACGTGGCGGGCAGCGGAGCCCCCCACACGCTGCCGGCGGGCCGGCACTCTTGCTAGAGCCAGGCTTGGCTGAGGCGGGCTGCGCGCCCGCTCAGTCCTGGCTGTCGGTGTGCAGCTTGTTGCATAGCACCGGCAGCCCGGCGTCGGTCAGCGCCTTGACAAACGACTTGACCTGCACGTACAAAACGCGGGCGGGGAGGCCAGGGGCACCAGGTCAGCAGGCAGGGCTATTTGCATCGCAGCGCGCCTCACGAGCAAATTATGCGGATGCAAGCATGCGCTGACTATCTTCAGCACCCAACAATTGCCGCCACTGCCCTGGCGCGCACCTGCTCCGGCGTGGGCGAGGACATGCCGGTCAGCGGGTACTGCAGGCCCTCGGCCTCCCACTTCTGCGATGGGCAGCAATGTGGGTGAGGCAGGACCAGAGTGAGCAGATAGCACAGCAGTAAGGAGGGCAACGTGTTAGGTTGCCATGACTGCCACTGCTCCCGCATGCCCCCGCATGGCCCTGCCCTGCCGCCTTCCTTTCCACCCCAGCACACCCCTTCCTGGCGCCCTGGCGCACCTGCACGCCCAGCAGGTGGTAGGGCAGCACCTCGATAGCCTGCATGCTGCGCTTGTTGCTGCAGAACTGGATGAGCGCCTCAATGTCCTCCGGCCCGTCCGTCTTGCCGGCCATCATCACGTATCGCAGCTGCGGCAGACAGGGGAGGCAGCGCAGGAAGGGGCAGGCAGCGTGAGCAGCAAGCGTGAGCAAGCTCCTCTCGGTGCTGCGCAACCTGCTAGCAAACAGCTGGCGCCTGCCATTGCACACTTCCTGCAAGCATGCCAGCTGCGGCAGCACAGCGGCCGCAGCAGGCACGGCACAGGAGACTCACCCAGTAAGGGATCTTGCGCTGCTCCAGCTCATCCACAAAGCCCAGGGCGGGCCCGATCTTGCGCTTGGTGATCCACTCGTACTTCTCTGCAGCGGCACGGCAGCAGGGAGGGCATAAAGCAGGTTTAGCACGATCCAGCACATGGCCTCAGTGGGCTGCAGGCCGGCGATGCCCTCTGACTGCCGCTGCCCAGCGGCGCACGCACCTGGGATGGGGCTCTTGATGCAGAACAGCGCATAGTCCAGGTGCGGCAGCACCTTGTCCCAGTCTGCACAGGAGGGGCGGGATGCGAGGTGGGTGCAGCGCTCAAGCCTGTTGGTGTTTGCAAGGGGGTGCATGCAACTGGACACAGCGGCACACTACCCCTCTGCACCTGCTACGTCAATGCAACGCCCAGCCCAGGCGCACCCGCCACACCACCCCCGTGGCACTCACGGCTGTGCTTCAGGCCCTGACCAGTGGTGTCGATGCAGGTGGTGAGGCCGCGGGCGTGCGCCTCCATCAGCACTGACGCCGTGAACTCGGGCTGTACGGCGGAGGGCAGGTGGTGGGTCACATTGGTGGGTCACATGCGCTTGCAAGCTTGGGTTGGGGCGCATGTCCAGCATCAGCAGACTGCCTGCGCTCATGCTGCAGCGGCTACAACGCCAAAGCACGAGGCAGCAAGAGTGATAGCACCTGTCCGAGCCTGCCCCTACCCCTGCAGCAGCGCACCTGCAGCAGCGGCTCGCCGCCGCTGATGGTGATGCCGCCGGTGGTGCCGTGCCCCGTCAGGTACGGCTTCACGCGCTCCAGCTTCTTGGCCAGGTCCTTGCTGCTGGTCAGGTTGCCTGCGAGGCAGAGCAGAGGTGGGCAGGGAGGCGGACGCATTAGAACAGCGTGTGGCAGGCAGGCCGGCGGGAGGCACATGGTGCCCGCTCAAGATGCCCCGCAAGGCGCCGGCGGCGGGCGGGAGCGCGGCAGTTGCGGCGCTAGCAGGGAGCACCGGGGCCAGCAGAGCGCCAGCATGCAGCTGCAGCAGCTTGCATCCAAGCATCGCAGACGGACGCTGCAGCAGACTGAAGGCTGGGCCTTGCAACCACCGTGCCCCGCTCGCCGCTCGCTCACCGCGCGCCATGTGCCACGTGTCTGGGTTGCTGCAGAAGACGCAGCGCAGCCCACAGCCCTGGACGAAGACCAGGAAGCGCACGCCGGGGCCGTCCACGGCGGAGAAGGACTCGATGGAGTGCACGGAGCCCACGACCTCGGGCACCTGCTCGGGCGCCGTAGGGCGGGGAGCCGTCGCGAAGTTGAAGGCCGCCGCCGGCCGTTGCCGCTGCTCGCTGGGCTCGGGCGCCGGTGCCGGCTCCGCTGCCGAGCTCCAGGCCGCCGCGGAGGCAGCGAAGCTCCTGCGCAGGAGCTGCAGCGCCCCGACCGCCGCCGCCGGGGCCAGCGAGCGCGCCAGGCCGCCGCTGAGGAGTGATAGCATGGTTGTGGGTGGCGATCGCGGGTGTTGGAAGCGAAAGAACGAAAGACAGGGCGCAGGGCTGGATGCCGCCACTCATGGGGCGCCATACTTCTTCGGCGGCGCGTTACCCAACGTTTGCCAATTGGCTGCCTTTCAGCTGCAGACGAGCTGGCTGACCCATCCAGCCGGCTTGGGGGCGGTTCTGGGCGCCCCCGAGCGCAACCTTCTTCCCACCTCCTCTGCTGGGCGCCTTGGGCCATCGGCCCTCACCATCGTGCGCGGGTGGACGTGATCAGCGCCCCGCACGCAGCACGCCCACTTGGGTTGGTGGTTGGTGCCGCCGCCCGCCGCCTGCCGCCGCCGCCGGCCGTCTGGAGCCTCTGCTCCTCCCTCTTTGACGTGCGGCAATGGACTCGCTGCTAGAGCCAGAGGATGCGCTGTTTGCGCAGCGCGCGCTGGCAGCGCCCTGGGGCGAGCTGGGCCGCAGCTGGACGCTGGGCCTGGTGTCGCTGCTCTCCAAGTTCTGGCTGCACGTGCTGAACGACTTTCGGGTGGAGGAGGGGCTGGACACCTTCTACCAGCACACCATGGCCCGCGAGGAGGGGCGCGGCCTCATCACCGTGTGCAACCACACCAGGTGAGGGTTGCGAGGGGTTGCTTGCGTTGCATAAGCGGTTGCCTTGGCAAGGAAGGGCAGGCAATTGCACTTGCTAACTCCACCTCGTTCGCTCCCATGCGATGTCGCGCTGCAGCACCGCGGACGACCCCGCCGTCTTCTGCGCCATGCTGCCGGCCTCGTTCTTCTTCACAGAGCACCGCCACCTGAGCAATCGCTGGAGCCTGTGCGCCAAGGCAAGTGGTGGGCAGGGCTGAGCGCTGCAAACTCAGTGCCTGCCCGTGCCTGCCCATGCTGTGCCCGGCCACAAGCGTTTCAGGCCGTGGGGTGTAGGCTGCTGATGCAGCTGCTGGCACGCCATGCTGCAGGAGATCTGCTACCGCAACACCCTGCTAGGCGCCTTTTTTCAGAGCGGCAAGACGCTGCCCATCCAGGTGACCACCAGCAGTTGTGAGGCTGCTGCTTGCACGGCTGCTGCCTTGGTGCTGCCACCTGCATCTCTTGCATAGCCGTGGATGTGTGTGCTGCGCCAGCTTGATATTGATTCCGTCACTCGCAGCTGGGAGAAGCCGCTGTGAAGGCTGCAGGGCATGTGAGCAACTTTTGGCTGAGCATGCATTCCGTCTTGCTTACCAGCAGCCGCCTCTCGTACCTGAGTGCAGCGCGGCGCGGGCACGGACCAGCCCATCATGCGGGCGGTGGCAGCTGAGGTGGCGCGAGGCCGCTGGGTGCACATTTTCCCGGAGGGCAAGGCAAGCTGCTGAGTGGGGTGCCAGCTGGGTGCTGGCTAGCTATTGCACATGCACCTTGTTGCGTGATGTAGGGCAGCTGGATGCTCGTTGTCCAGCTGCCGACCAGCTTGTATGAACAGCTGCGGCTTACTCCCTGTGCCTGTGTGGTGCACCCTTGGTCATTCCCATGCAGGTCAACTACACTGGGCTGCTGGGGCCGCTGCGCTGGGGCGTAGGCAAGCTGGTGTGCGACGCGCGCAAGTACACAGACAGGTGCGGCGATGCAGCGCAAGTGTGGCCCGTGTTGGCAGGGCTGGAAATTACGGTGTGCAGAGCGGATGCACTTGGCACACAGCTAACGTGCAGCGGTGAGCACAGCAGCATCTCAAACTGGCCAGCCCCGCGTGCTGCCCACGTGCAGGGACCCAGTGGTGCTCCCCTTCTACCACAGCGGCATGGGCAGCGTGCTGCCCAGGCGCGGCCGCCTGCCACGCAGTGGGCAGCAGGTGCGGCTGCTGTGTTGGGGGCCCTGGCATGCTGCACTGTGGGCTGCCTGCCTGTACCTGCCTGCCCTGCAGTCGCCTGCTTAGGGGCCGTCTGCTGTGAACAGTGTTTGTTTGTGCCTTTTGCAGGTGCGGGTCGTAGTGGGCGAGCCGCTGGACTTGTCGGATCTCACCTGCCGGTGCAACCAGGCTGGCGAGGACCAAAAGCTGGTGTGGCGCGACATTACGCACCGCATTGGCACAGCACTGCATGAGCTGGAGCGGCGGGCGCCCCGCAACGTTGACCAGGTGCCGGCTGACTGCTGGCAACTCACTTGCCAGCTGGTGCATGCACTGTGCATGCCAGTGCATGCGCCTTGCTGTTGGTCAAGTTGCATGCGAGCTGCAAGTCATGACGGGAGATGATCTCTCACTGACTGACCGTGGTTGCCCCTGCCCCTGCACCCCAGCAGATCCCGGGCGGGCGGCGGCAGCACGAGGCGGAGCGGCACCGGCACTCGGAGGGCGCTCTGCCGGAGGGCAAGGCCGGGGAGGAGGAGGAGTGACGAATGCAGCCGCACTGGTTGACAGGGGTGAGGCCCTTGCGTGAGCATCGGCTGGCCACCCCTCAGCAATGCATACCACACTGATCCAGTTGACAATAACTGCATGCACTTGCCCATTTGATCCATTTCATTCTGATTCGCTTGCGGCTGGCTGCCGGCCGCCGCCTTGCCGCTCATGCCATGCAAGTGGCCATGCAACCTGAAAGCAACCTGCAAGTGTGTTCAGCCGGCATGCCACAGTCTGGTTTGCCGCACAGCAGTGGCTGATCGGTGCATGCGCCAGTGGGCAGCAGCTGGGTGCGTTGGATCAGGCACTGAGAGGGCGCCGCCTCGCGCCGATTTTGCCGCCTTGCGCCTGGTGCCTTTTGCGCCCGTCTTTCGGGCGCGACAGTACCACCTGCAAGCGGCTACTTTCTGTGTTGTTGATCGTTTCATGGGGCGGGGAGGGGCGGGAGGGCTGCATAGCGGCGGGGCGGGGACAAAGTCTGTGCCAAGGCGGCGCAGGGCGCAACCCGGGGCCCCGCAGTGGTCCCACAAGCTGCCAGGCATGCTGCAGATCAAATGGACGTGGGCAGGGAGGTCGCAGGAGCCAGCATCGAGCCGATGTGCGCCATGCAAGGAACTCTTGGCTGCCGGCGCCCGGGCTGGCTGCAAAAGTGCATCCCCTTTCACGCGCCGCCAAGCGCTCCAGAGCGAGCCGCCATCGATTGCTGGCGACAACTGAGACTGCAGCGCGAGCTTTGGGCTGTTGCTGCACCGGCCGCTGGCCAGCGGTGGCTGGGGCCCTCGCTGGCCCCTCACACACGCTCAGCATGGCTTCAGGGGCAGTAGGAGGCGGGGCGCCGGACCCTGCGGGCACCGAGGACGACGCAGGCGACTCGGGCCTCCCCAAGCAGAAGGCAAGCCTGCCCGGCCCTCCCGCCCCGCTTGATTGCTTGCAAGCGCAATTGACGCCGATTGGCGGTCGGCGGGCGCCGCCGCCAGCAATCCCTCAATATCCCACGAGCGGCCGCAGTCCGCCGGCGCCCTCGGCGCCACGCACTCGTGGCTCCGAGTGCCTCCCGCCCGCCTCGCCCAGCCCTCGCCCAGCCGCCTTCCCAGCTTTCACACCCCTCCATTACACACCCCACTGCGCCTGCGACCAGCCAACTGCCCCCGTTCAGTGTGCCTATCTGCCCCGCCGCGGCGCTGATCAACCGCCGCACTGCCGCCCGCCCGCCCCTCTCGTGCAGACCCGCAAGCCCTACACCATCACCAAGCAGCGGGAGCGGTGGACCGATGAGGAGCACGAGCGCTTTGTGGAGGCGCTGCGGCTCCACGGCCGGCAGTGGCGCAAGATAGAGAGTGCGTGGCGGGCTGGGCCAGCAGGCACAGCACGCGCATGGGGCCGGCGCCCCGCATAGTGCCTCAGGCTCCCCGTTTCCGCTGCTGACTGCGCTGCCCCACCCTCTGTCCCACTGTCCCTGCCTGTCAGACCACGTCAAGACGAAGACGGCGGTGCAGATCCGCAGCCACGCCCAGAAGTTCTTCTCCAAGCTGGAGAAGCAGCAGAAGGCGGTGCAGGCGGGCCTGGCGCCCACCATTGGTGAGCGGCTGGGTAGCTGCCGGCTGGCTATGCTGCTCTCCAGCTCTTGCTGCATGCCTGCTGCACCAGGGCTAGGCGCCTTGCGACGTGATACAATGGCATGCTGCTGGGTTGCCAAGGCTGGTGCCACGGGCACCCCCCGGCCTCCCTGGTCTCGCGACCTCGGCTGCTCTCTGCCGCTCCCGGTGCTGTGTGAGACCCACCACCCCACCCACTGCCCTGTGTTGCCCCTGCAGCCGGCGTCCCGCTAGACCTGGAGGTGCCTCCACCGCGGCCCAAGCGCAAGGCCTCCAAGCCCTACCCACGCAAGGCGGAGACGTCTGGCGCTGATGGCGTGGGCAACCTGGAAGGCATGGTCACGCAGGTGGGGCTGCACTGCCCTGCCTGGCCTGCCTGGCACAACAGCAATGGGTGCAGTGATTGCAAGCTCAGCGTGCAGGCGGTCATGCATCGCCAGGCCTGCATCGTCATCCGTGCGTGCCTGGCATGGACCAAATAGACCACAGGCTCCGCACTGCTAAGCAACCCCTGCCCCTGGCCGCGCCCATGCTGCGCAGACGCTGCCCGACTATGCGGCCCTGGTCAAGAGCGGCGGCGAGGTGACCGACGCCACGGTGGCCGCCGTCACGGCCGCCGCCTCGGCCGCAGCTGCCGCCGCCGCCGCCGCCGTGGTGGCGGCCGCTGGCAAGGAGATTGAGACCAAGCTGCAGGTGTGTGGCCAGTGTGCCTCGTGAGGTTCGCCGCAGGCATGCAGGCTAAAGGAGCTTGATTTACCAATTGGATCAATGCACCTCCAACTTGCTCAGTCACCTCGTGTCCGCCTCCGCTCCCATCCTCGCAACACAGGCCTGCCCGCCCAGCGTCTTCCCATTCTACGGCCTCACCCCCGCCATGCTGCGCGCAATGAGCAACCCCGCCACCATCCAGGTACGCGCGCTGCCGGTTCCGGCAGCTGCCTGCTGTCTGCTTATGCAATTGTGCTGTGTGCCCGCGTTGCACACTGCTCCAGCCCACAGATTGCGGCAAGCATGCCCGAGCACTGGAGCCAAGCAGCCGTGCGGCGGCCTACAATCTCCCCCCTTCCCTCCCTCCCTTTCCCCGCCTGCAGGCCAACGTGAAGGCCACCATCAATGCCACGTCGCGCCAGCAGCACCGCGCGGAGCAACAGCACCATCTAGTCATGAACGGAGGTGCGCCGACCTTCCAGCTTGGACTGGTGATATTTGGCCTGGTTTGCAGGGCTTGCCCCTTCACACCGGCACACTCGTGCACCTCTCCCTGGGCTGCCTGCAGGGGCCACAGCGCAGCAGATAGGCGCCGAGCGCATGGGCACCAGCCAGCCCGGCATGCCGCCGCACCCGCCGCCCAGGGTGCACGGAGAGGACGGCGAGGACAGGTGGGCAGAGCCACACACGTGGTGTCGGCAGGCCTGCACCCTGCTCAGCCCGGCCCTCCTGGCGCCACGCGGTTTGTGGACCCAACCAACCACCCGAGCAACTGTCCTGCTGTGCTGCTCGTCCTCCACATCCTGCCACTCCGGCACTCTGAGCACCTGCCTGCCCCGCCTGGCTCCCTGTGCCGCAGCGCGTGCTCCCGCGAGAACGCCCGGCCGCGCCAGGACAGCGACGAGGCGGACAGCGGGATGGACGAGCCGCTGGCGGCCTCCACCTTCCAGCAGGTGCGGCCCTTGGGCACTGCTTGTGGTGTAGCTAGCGTGGCAGGGGGCCGTGCCAGTTGCAGCTCAGCGTGCTGCGTGCCCGGCAGTACAACAGCAGAGCCGGGGGCTTGCTTGCCAGACCAGGGCAACTTGCAGCTGCATTGCCCCATCCCTACCTGGGCCCCTAGCCCTGCTGATCCTCACTACCTCCCTGCCCTTACTCTCCTGCAGCTGCACGCCAGTGCATCCACGCCCAACCTGCTGGCCAGCCTGGGGCTGGGCATGCACGGCTCCAACGCAGCAGCCGCTGCCGCCGCCCTGGCCGCTGCCACCGGTTGCTTCCCAACCACCGGCGCCACGCATATGCCGCAGTCCTTTTGGGGCCCTGCCAGCACGGCAGCCGCGTCTGGCGTGGCCGACCCCGCCGTGCTTGCCGCAGCCCAGCTGTTTGGCGCACTGAGCGGCCTGCCGATGCCGCCCATGGCTCCGCCGCCAGGGCCGCCGGCCCACCCGCCCCTGCCTGCTGTGAAGAAGCAGCAGCCGCAGCAGCAGCCGCCCCCACAACAACAGCGGCAACCGCCACAGCAGCAGCAGCAGCAGCAGCAGCAGCAGCAGCAGCAGCAGCAGCAGGTGCAGCTGAAGGTGGGCGGGACGCCGCCTGCAGCAGCAGCCGTGCCTGGCCAGGGGCCGCCGTCTGGGCAGCCCGTGGTGGGCAGCGGCGGCGACGGCAGCAGCGGGGAGGAGGCTGCCCGCAAGAGCAACTCGCCCCAGCGCGGCCACCCAGACCTGGGGGAGACTTCGGGCAGCAACCCCACCGGCAACGGCAGCATGAATGGCAGCGTGCACCCCAACGGCCATGGCAACGGTAAGGCACTGGGGAGAGAATGGCTGCTTTCGGTGTTTGGGTTCCCAGGGGTTGTACTGTACGGCTAAGCCGCGCCATGCATTGCTTCTGACCTTGCCTTTCTGCTGCTGTTTGCTCTACAGGCCACACCAACGGGCACACCAATGGGCACACCAATGGCCACACCAACGGCCACACCAACGGCAATGGCATCAGCTCCAAGCTGCACCTCCATGTCAACGGCAGCTCGGGGCGGGGCAGCAACGAGAAGGATGGCAGCGGCGGCAACCCGCCCTCAGGTGGCAACGGCAGCGGCGGCAACGGCAGCGGCGGCAACGGCAGCGGCGGCAACGGCAGCGGCGGCAACGGCCACTCGGCCGTCGGTGCCATCCCAGCTGCCGTGCGGGCTGCAGCCCCCGCCGCGGCACCGCAGCCCACCAACGGCAGCGGGGACAACGGCAGCGGCAGCCAGGGCAAGCAGGCCATGTCCAAGCTGGCTGAGGCCCACCCCACAGCGCAGCAGCCGGAGCAGCCAGCCGCCGCCCCAGACGCCGGCAGCGGCGAGCCCGCACCCCTGGATGCTCAGCCCACAGAGGCAGGCCCGCCAGCGGTGGGCGCCGAGGAGGCGCCGCCGCCGCCGCCGCTGCAGGCACCGCCGGGCGTGGATGCGCAGGCGGTGCACGCCAGCGCCATCCAGGCGGCCATGCAGGCGCTGCAGGCGGTGAGCTTGTTGGGCTTCAGACTTGGCAGCATGCACTGTGATGCTCTGCTGGAAGGCTTGTGAAGCATGCAACTGGACGAGCATGCGCCGCCTGCCTGCTGCCGGCATGTGCACACCCCACGCTTGCCCCGCCCTCCACCCCTGCCCATCGCAGGCCGGCCTGCACCAGCTGATCATGCAGCAGACGTACACGCAGCTGCCGCCGGCCATGCCCGGCGTGCAGGGCCAGTTTGGGCAGCAGCTGGGCCTGTCGGCCAGCTGGCTGGGCTCGCTGCCGGGGCAGCCCTCCTCGGGGGGCGCGCCGCAGAGCAGCATGGGCATGGGCATGGGCCCCGCGCTGCCTGGCCTGGAGACGCTGAGCAACATGCAGCAGGCAATGAGCTCCCAGGTGGGCGGCGGCGGGGAGTGGGGTGGGATTGGCATGGGAGCACACGGTGCGGTGTGGGCGGCCAAACCGCCGCCACCGGCATGTCTTTGCCTGACCTTCTTCAAGCTGGTCACATATGCATGGCAGGGAGCACTCACTCTGCTGGCCCTCCACCCACCTCTGCTCTGCAGCTGGCGGGCGCCCTGCCGGCCTGGGCCGCGCTGCTGCAACCAGGCGCAGCCCTAGTGCCACCGCCCCTGGTCGCCTCCACCACCCTGTCCCTGGACCTGGCGCCCCCCGGCGGCCTGGGCAGCGGTGGGCAAGCCGCCAGCAGTCTGGCCGCCCTGCCACCTGTGGATGTGCGCATGCCGCAGGCGCCGCCGCTTCCGGCAGCTGTGCCTCGCGACAAGGCTGCAGCCGCCCTGCCATCCGCGCTTCCCGTGGCCCTGATTGCCCCCACCGCCGCGGCAGCCCCTGCCGTGCCTGGCACATCCAACGGACACAAGCGCACCGCCAGCCCTCGGCCCTCAGGTAGGGCCCAGCCTGCTGCAACGGGCCTGCGCTTTCCTAGGGAGAGCTGCATTCCAGGGGGAGGTTGTCCCGGACTGTGCAACCTGCAGCTCGCTCCTCAACCCTGCCACTTACCTTGCCACTCACCCTGCCATGCCCTTTGCTCACACCTGTGCAGGTGGCACGCGCAAGAAGCAGAAGCCCAGCCGCTCGGAAACGCTGTAGCGGCTCATCCTTCCAACACGTGTTGGAGGGACCAACACGAGGAACCCAGGAGCCCGGCGCGCGCCGCCGAGCAATCCATCCATACATACAAGCCCCTCATTTCAGACAATCGCCGGCACTGACCTTTCATGCGGGATACGCAGCCCATGCCTTGACCCCTCCGCCGGCCCCCCCGCCCGTGATCCATGCCGCTGCCCCGGCTCTCGAGTAGCCGCGGCAGCAGCCAAACCCCCCTTTCGTTACCTTTCATCCGCATTGCTGCAGGGGCCGCCACCCAGACGGCCCCACATGAGCGCAGCGCCTGCATCGCGCGCCCGCTGATTGGGCGCGCCACCCCCCTCTTTTTGCCAACTCCGCCACCCTCTTGCCCAGGGCAGCCGCTTACGCGATTTCCGCGGCTGCCACCCCAGCCAGGGGCGGCGCAACCCATGCGCGCCCAACCCCTTTGTCTCTCTTCCCCGCTCCCCCTTCCCCCTGCTGTGTTGTGGCCCGCGAGGGCAGCACCTCCCCGGCAGGCGGGCGCCCCGCGCTAGGCGGCCCCAGCTGCGCCCGCCTGCCCCTCTGTCTCACCCGCTCTGCCCGGCGCCGATTTTTGCACCAGGCGCCCCGCACTGCCCCGGTCCTGTGATTGCTTGGTTTGTGTTTTGCCCAACCTGCCCGCCCCCCCTGCCATTTGTTTCCGCCCTCCCGACTCTTCCCCCACCGGCACTTGGTGTCTCGCTATTGTTTCCTCCCGCCGCCGCCGGGCCTCAGCATGCCATGTCCCCCTGCGCGACCTCTCCCCACTCCCCACCCCCGGCCACCTCGGTCCAATTGTCGGCGCCCATTTTTTAGCGTCTGCACCCCTCACCTAGTACCTGCCACCCTGCACCAATGCGCGTTTTGCTTTTTCCCCCGCCCTGCAGCCCCGCATGCACCCAACGAATGCTGCACCGCTTTCATTGCCGAGACCCTGCCCCCCTACACACTGTCGGAGAGCGCTGCCTGACACGCGGCGCCCACCCTGCTACCTGTTATTTTAATTCGAGGAGAGCACTACAAGGTGATTGGAAGACAAGGGTGGTGCAGCAGTGAGACACTGGAGCAGCTCTGGAGGCCGCGAAAGGCCGTTCACCTATGCGCCAACCGTCGCCGCCATCACGATGTGCCGCCACCTGTGCCTCGCATCGGCTTAGTGGCAGCGCACCATCTACTCTGTGAGCCTTCCTCCAGCGTCGGCCGAGCACTTGCAGGACCGCCGGGGCCGCCAGCGAGCCAAGCCTGCAGCCAAAATTATGCAGCTGGCCGCGATGGAGCCCAGCCTCTTTCCGGCGGTACTGCGATCGCCAAGGCAGCGCTCCAGGCTGCGCGCACGAGCAGCCCGCTCGCCGCTGACAGCCCTGTGCGCGGCCCTGCAGCGGCAGGCCGCGGGATGCAGCCGGCCTGCCCACCAATCCCTCGATGGCGTGCCAGCAGTGCAGCTGACGCTGCAGCGCACCGCGGAGGCAGCGCTGCGGGCGGTGGCGGCGCTGGCGGCGGCGCTGGCTCTCCACCTTGGAGCACCCGAGGCCGTGCAGGCCTCCGCAGCCGAAGACGCCCTGCTGCAGCTTGTGCGCCAAGTGGAGGCCAAGGTTGATGGCGCTGTGGGTGCTGTGCGCGATGCCGCCTCCCTGGTGAGCTGCCGGGGGGTGCCCAGGTTGGCTGCTGAACGGGCACATGCAAGCGTGCGGGCAGGCAGCCCTTGCATTGCTGCCCACTGTGACGCCACACCTGCCCGCCTCTACAGGGCGGGCCAGGCAACCCTGAGGACGCGGCGGCCGCTCGTGAGCTGGTGCAGGAGGTGTGCGAGGTGGTTGAGGCCAACTTCTCGGATGCACGCAGCGCAGGCTACGACCGGCAGCAGTGGCAGCGGCTGAAAGAGGAGGCCCTTGCGCGCCCGCTGCGCGACCGGGCGGCTGCCTACAGGTATGCGGGCGGCTGGAAGCTGAGCGCTGAGTGGCAGCATGACCACTGCCGATGCACTGGCGGAGCAGCTAGGTTTGCGTTCTCCAGCCTTGCAGGAGATGCAGCGGGGTCCAAACCGCACTGTCTGCAAGTTGCTCACTCAGTCCCACTCCACCTGTCATCCCCCCCCCCTCGCAGCACGATCCGAGAGCTGCTGGCCGCGCTGCGCGACCCCTACACGCGCTTCATCTCTCCGGAGGACTTCCGTGGCATGCTCAAGTGAGGGCTGGGCTTCGGGGCTGGCATCGCAAGCGCGGGGTGCAGTGGTGCCACAGCAGCCGCATGCAAGCCGGCAGGCCCTGGCGCTTTGCTATTGCTGTGGTTCTAATGTACCCCTGAGCAAGCTGCCAGCCCTGTCCTGCATTTTTTCCAGGTATGATGTGAGCGGCGTGGGCCTGAACCTGGGCACGGCAGAGGAGTTTGCCACCAAAACGGTGAGCAGGACTGCCGGCCCAGCCGGGTTGCCTGCATTGACATCAAGCCCGCAGCCCACCGTGCAGCTGCTGCTTGAGCGCGCATGACCCAGCAGAGCGGTGTCGCAAATGTAGAGCCGGCCTCCCTCCATTAATCCATCGCCTTCCCTTGCTGGTACGCCCGCAGGGCTTGACGCTGCCCGAGGGGCGCGAGGCGGGCAGCACAGCCAGCGGCGAGGGCGTGTGGGTGCTGGGCCTGATCAGTGGGTCGGCAGCAGAGGCAGCCGGCATCCAGCAGGGCGACCAGCTGCTGGAGCTGGATGGGCAGCAGCTGGCAGGGCAGAGCCCCTTTGCAGTGGCCAGCCTGCTGCAGGGGCAGGAGCAGCAGGAGGGGCAGCAGCAGCAGGGGCTGGGCCTGGAGAACCCGGCTGTGCGCCTCAAGGCAAGGGGCGCTGCCACCTACTGCTGCTGCTGCTGATGTACTGCTGGGTGTGCCGGTGCAGCGTGATGGCCGTGCTGCACCAGCACGCCACGGCTTGCCTAATGGTCGTAACCTGCCTCCCCCACCCCCCTACCTGAACACACGCAGGTGCGCAAGTTTGACGGCAGCGTGCAGCAGGTGTCCCTCCAGCGGCCGGTGCGGGTGGTGCAGTCGCCCGTGGACGCCCGGCTGGAGAGCGGCAGCGGCGGCGAGCGGCTGGGGGTGATCAAGCTGTCCAGCTTCAATGCGCGGGCGCAGGTTGGTGAGGGCTTGGCGCCTGTTTCACGCCGGGGCAGAGACACTGTGGGTTGGTTTGGGCATTCTGCGCAACAAGTGGGCACCACAGCATGGTTGCAGCCGGCCCGGCATGTTCGCAGCCTTGCTTCCCCTCGCAACTGCTGCCAAACATCAGCACCTCTGTCCTGCCCTGCGTGCTCCTCCCTTCCGCAGCGTGACACGCTGGCGGCGGTGCAGCGGCTGCAGGCAGCGGGTGCCGACCGGCTGGTGCTAGATTTGAGGGACAACCGCGGCGGCCTGGTGACAGAGGGCGTCGAGGTGCGGCCCCGGAACGGTGCCAGGGAAGCCCCCTGGTTGCTCAGTTTTGTGCTGTGCAGCGATGCAGGTGTGAGAAGCTGCCGGCATAGCAGCCAACTGGGAATGGCCAGTCAGGGTCGGCCCGCCATGCCTGCCAACTCCTGCTCCCTCCCACCTGCCCTTCTCTCCCGCCAGGTGGCTCGCCTGTTCCTGGATAGCGGCGCGCTGGTGGTGCGTACAGAGGGTCGGGTAGTGGCCTCCTCAGCGCCCATCACCGCCCCTGGACCCGCAGCCACAGCAGGTGGGATGTGTACCTGGCGTCTGTTGGTATCCGCTTGCTGAGCTGCAAGTGCCTCATGCCCACATGCTTCACTGCATGGACCCAGGCTTGGTAACGGGTGTGGTACTAGTCATGCCGAGACCGCCCCAGCGCTGTCACCCCTTGCCCTTCCTGCCCCCCTTCTTCAGCCCCCCTTGTGGTGCTGGTCAATGACCACACCGCCAGCGCCAGCGAGATTGTGGCGGGGGCGCTGCGAGACAACTGCCGCGCCGTGCTGGCGGGCAAGCGCACGTATGGAAAGGGGCTGATTCAGGTGCGGGTGGTGGGGTGGGGTAAGTTGCGGTGGCATGGCGACGCGGGCGGCAGGAATGCGGTTTGCAGGAATGCTTGTTTTCTTCGCTTGCCTCACTTAGGCCAGCATGCATGCGCCTTTCCATTGATGACTACCCATACCGAAAGCCCTGCCACAGACCTGCTGCCGCCTGCCTGCCTGCCCCACTTCCGCCTTGCCCCTCGCCCTGCAGAGCGTGTATGAGCTGTCAGACGGCTCCGGCCTGGTGCTCACAGTTGGCAAGTATGTAACCCCCAATGGCACCGACATTGACCGGGAAGGCCTGCAGCCCGACTTCCGCAGCCGGCCAGGCCCAGACGCAGCAGAGCGAGCCATACAGGCATGCCGCCTGCAGCGAGCGAGCATAGTAGCGGCGCCACAGCTTGCAGAGGCAGCAGGCCAGCAGCAACGATAGGCAGGATGGCGATTTGATCCATCTCCAGCTGTTGCACTGACCAGTATGTTCCGTGTCCTGTGCTTACATTGGCAGCCGGCATCATGTGACCAAAATAGGTGGTGGAGCAGTGCAGAGCAGGTAAGAGATAAACATGAAAGCAAAGCGGGCTTCTACATGTGTGTGTGTGTGGCATTATTGGCACCTTGCAAGCAGGAGGGCGTCAGCATGTGGCATAGATGCCCGCCAGGCGCTTGCAGAACACCCAGCAGAGCGAATAGACCCAGTAGGCAGCCACGGCTATTCTGACCCTGTTGCTGCTGAGCAGGGCATGCACCGTGGCATCGGCAGCCGTGGCGCTCTTGCTCACTCCCGAGGCGATGCTGTTGTGCAGGGTCCGCAGGAATGCAATGTGCGGCGCCGCCAGGTGCTGAGATGAAGGGGGAAGGAGTTTGAGGAATGGCTGGTGGTCAGTGGGCGGTTTTGAGCGCCGGCAGAGCTTAGATGCAAAGTGCAAGTCAACTGTTCAGAGTGCACAGAATACAGGCAGCACGGGCCGGCTGCTGCTTCCCCCTCACCTGCAAGTGCGCCACGCGCGGCATGGCAAGGATGTCAGGCGAGCCGTTCGCTGCTGCCGGGCGCCACGTGTGGGCAGCCAGCAGCGCCGGCAGCAGCAGGCCCAGTGACAGCTGCATGAACAGCAGCACGGCGGTGCACACTGCTGCTGGCTGCGGCCGCGAGGTGGGGCCTGTGAGCAGGTGTTCAATCGAGACAAGGAGCGGTTAGTGCGCGCAATGCAAGACAGCAACGTCCTTTCTAGAGGCACTAAGCGCGGGGCATGCTCACCCGGGAGAAAGCTGTTGTCAGCAAGGGCGACCAGCAGCTGAGCAGGCAGCGTGACACAGTCGACGGCTGCCGCCAGGCCAGCCATGCGCTGCTTCGTGACCTTATCCACCAGAAGCTGCAATGCCGGAATGGTGGTGCACCATGGTGCAGTTGGTTAACATAATCAGCATGGAACATGTGCACCAGCAGACGCACGCATAGCACTTGGGCAGCACATTGCACTCTACAGCCTGGCTGCTGCACTTCCTCACCTGAGCGGCGCAGCACACTTGGGCGGGGCTGCTGAGGTGCAGCAGGAGCAGCTGCACGGCCACGGTGGCGGCTGGCGGCAGGGGCACAGCTGCGCCTCCCACAGCCACCAGCAGCAGCCGGGTGCCTGTGATGGGGAAGCAATGGCAGCGCGGTGCTGCTGAGCTGTGCAACTGACTTTTGTTCAATCACTGCTGCCTGCCTCAATTGTCGTGTCCGCTTGCCTGTGATGACATGCACAGTGTCCCGCAGGGCACCCAGCCAGCCTGGCTGGGCGGCCCGGCCCAGCAGCAAGGGCGGCAGCGTCTGCAGGGAAGGGAGATGAGGGGGCCGGCAGGTAGATGGCGGGCAGTTCAGGTGAAGCCGTGTAAGATACACGTTGACCATGATTCCAACGCACGCATTGGTGGGCGTCGCTGGCATGGGCATTTCAAGAGCAGGGATGCGATTGGTCCGTCCCACACCTTGCGCCAGGCAGGGGAGGCGAACAGGGCCAGCCGGCAGAAGGTCAGGACCGCCGTCCTGCGGGGCAGGCAAGGTGCAAGAACTGAGCCCTATGCTCATGGTAAGACTTGCATGCAGCTTGCAGTCAGCTGCTTGAGCAACAACGTCGCCTGTGCCCCACCTGTGTCGCATGCAGAAGGCGGCGAAGACCAGGTTGGTTGCGGCCAGGGCAAGCGTTGCCAAGGCCAGCAGCACCGCCTGCAGCCGCCCAGCCCGGTCGCTGTGCCATTGGTGGTAAGCCAGGACCAAGTGGAGGAGCGCTCCCACCACAATGAGCGCCTGGTGAGTTGCAGATCGTGCCGCCGGATTCACCCGCGCAACAGCGGCGGCGGCGGCGGCGGCGGCGGCGGTGCCGGCCTTGGTAGCGGAGCTGCGGGCTGTGTGGCTGCTGCTGCTGCCGTGCGGCTGCTGCCTGTGGCCGCTGGGGTGTGCCACTGCAGGCCCGGCGCTGCCATTCGGGCGCCCACGAGCGCTAAGACGTCCAGCGCACTGTCCTGGCTTGAAGGAGCAGCTGGGTGGCCGTACCTGCCTGCAGAAGAGCGGCACACGGTTCTGCATTCAGGCCCCGCGCTGGCGGGTGCCTGCTCAGCCGCTGCGCTGCGCCCTGCCTCCCTGAGGCATGCCCGTCCAAATCAATCCTGGTGTAGTACGGCGGGTGCAGGCAGCTTGTGTCATGAAACAACACATGACTGTGTGGCTGCGCTGCCTCGGCAGCAGCAGTCGCGCATGGAGGTGGGCGGTGAGGGTGTGCTGAGCTGGTCCCGTGTGGTCCATTCTTCCCGTCTCTCCCCCAATTTGTCTGCGCTTGTGTGCAAGGCAGTGAGAGCTGCCCGCGCCGCCCTGAGGCCACAGTCATCGTCTTGTAAACATCAGCAAAGAACGAAATAAAATTCACTGCACATGAAATGGAAGATCTGTCTGCCAGGGCAATGCAAGGGAGAGCATGCGTTGGAGTGTGGGCCGGCCGAGGGCAAACAAAACGAACTGCTGTCAGAAGGAGGGGCAGTTAAATCAGCACCGCCGCGCCGCAGCTGGGTGGGCTTGCGTGGCGCGGAGTGCGGGGGCAGCCGAATAAAAGAAGAGCAAAAAACATCGGACGATTGCAAGGTGGGACAAGGGAAAACACGGGCACTAATTAGTAGGCCAGGCTGGCGGCCGGCCAAGGCCGCCTGGCCCCACAAGCACAAGGGGGCGGGTGTGCAGTGGGCACTGAGACCAGTGGGACGCCACAGCAAGGGGTCGGACAAGCGTGAGCAAGGCCTGCACCCACACGGGTGCAGGCACGCCCATGCAAGCATCGCTGAACCAAGGGGGCGTCCGGAAACGGTGAGACGGCGGTTGCGGTGGATCGACAAAGCGGTTGGATGGTGCAGCAGATTTGTTGATTGGAGGGGGTGCAAGCAGCCGCAGGCGCAAGTGCTGAAGACTGGGGCTGGTCGCTGAGGGCACATTCGTTGCTATCGCATCGCATGGGCGGCGGCGCCCTGGAAATGAAATGACTGGCGTGGAACCGTGGAACCGGATGGGGTGGGAAATGTACCGCTCAAAATCTGCTGGTGTGGTGTTGCTGTGCAGTCGAAGAATGGCAGAGGTGGGGCGGCGGGGCGGGCAGGGGACGCCAGAAGCCCTGCCCCCACCGCCGCCGGCTTGTGAGCAGCGGCTGAGCCAGCGAGGCAGGGCAGGGGGCAGCCTGGGCTGCCCCCGCCGCCGGCCTGCAGGCTGGCAAGCAGCTGCGTGCTGGCTACTGCCGGTGGCCGCCCTGGATGGCTTCCCGGATGGCCACAGACAGCTGCTCCTTCAGCACAGGCTTACTGCGGCAGGGGAAGGAGGGGAGGGGCCTGATGAGGTAAGGCTTGCAGCAAGCAAGGTTGCCTCCGTTGCAAACCAACTGTCCAGCCTCGGATCAAACTGAGCCAGGCCACACAGCTGCCCTTCGCCACCAGCTTCCCAGGCATGACTTCCCAGGCATACGGTCCCCGGCATCGCTGTCCAACAGCCACCTCCTTCCATTTCAATGGTCACCTCCTCCCACAGCCCACCTGAGGAAGCCGTCCATGCCGGCCGCGATGCACTCGACGCGGTCGCGCTCAGACGCGTTGGCCGTCATGGCCACAATGGGCACGCTGCAGTCCAGGGCGCGGATCTCCTGCGGGGAGATAATTTTGTGGGGAGCAAGGGGTGGAGTTAATGGACAAACAAGGGGTGGAGTTAATGGACAAACAAGGCAGATGTGGCCTTGCCAGTTGCCAGAAACCGGGGCGTTGCCTCGACGCCAGACAGGCACACAGCTGCCATAAATCCACACCAGCAGGCCCCCGGCTGCTCACCAGCAAACCCTGGGCAGGCTGCAGGCAGCACAGGTGCCCCTTAAGCAGCAGCAGCAGCAGCAGCAGCGGCTGCGCGCGGCGGCAAGCGCACCTGTGTGGCCTCCACGCCGCCCAGCACAGGCATGCACATGTCCATGAGCACAACGTCAAACTGGCTCCCTGCGGCGGCCGCCTCCTCCACGGCCTGCGCCAGGGCATGGGGTGGGAATGGGGCAAGGTGCAGTGAGGCTGGGGTGCTGGGTGTGCTGATCAGAACATAGGGCGGAGGCCACCAACAGCAACCATGGAACGAGGGGCAAGGCACGAGGTATGCAGGAAGGCACCTTCCCTTCCTGCAGCACCCTGCCGCCCTGCTTCTCACAACAGCTGCGCCTGCCCCCAAAACTCACAATGACTGCCTCGCGCCCGTTGCTGGCCACGCGGCACTCGCAGCCCAGGCTGGTCAGCACCCGCTTGGCCACCGTCTGGTTGATCAGGTTGTCCTCAGCCAGCAGCACCCGCAGGCCGGCCAGCGCAGGGGCCGAGCCCTGGCGCGAGCGGGCTGCCGCCTCACGCTGCGCTGCCGCCGCGCCCGAGCCGGAGCCGCTGGGCGGCAGCTGGTGCCGCGCGCCGCTGCCCACGTGCGCCACGGCGCCGCTGGTGGAAGGACGGCCCGTGGGCGGCGGGCGGCGCGCCGCCGCCGCCGCCTGCGCCGGCATTGCGCTCAGCATCTCGGCCACGGTGAACGAGGGCGGCTGTGCCGGCTGCTCCCAGCTGAGCGCGTGGCGCGGGTGGTAGCGCCCCTCCGCCTCCTCCTCCGCCTGCTCCTCGGCCGCATCGTGAGGCCCACAGGAGGTGCGGCGCGGCGACTTGTGGGAGGGCCACATGCTGGACAGGTCGCTCTCCATGCTGTGCCGCCGGCTGCCGCTGGCGCGCCACGGGCCGCTCTCCACAGACTGCGGGCGGCCCAGCCCGGTGGGGATGCCGTTGGGCAGCGGGCTGTCCTGCTCCGCAGCAGCCTCCGAGGCCGGCTTGGCGGGCGAGGGAGACGCCGTCACCGGCGTGGCCGCGCCGCTGCTGGCGGCGGCAGCACCCACCTCCAGCGAGCGCCGGATGGCTGCTGCGCCTGCCGCCTGCGACGGCGTGAGCGCGGGCGCCGCCTGGGCTGCCGCCTCGGCCGCCGCCGTCTCCTCCTCGCTCTCCAGGCTCTCTGTGCTGCTGCTGTCGTGCGGCGGCAGCAGCAGGGGGGTGGTGAACCAGAAGACGGAGCCGCAGGCGGGCTTGGACAGCGCGCCGATGGTGCCGCCCAGCACCGCCACCTGCTTGCAGCAGATGGACAGGCCCAGGCCGGTGCCGCCCTTGGCGCGCGGCCGCTGCATCTCCGAGTCGGTGCCCTGCACAGAACAGGGGTGTTACAAGGCACAGGTGGGTGAGCTGCAAGGCAGGAATTGAATGTGAAGCACGGTGGTGTCTGAAGGCAACAGAATGGCGCCCCACGGTCAGCAGCACAGCTTGGGCCGCAGGCGGTCACGCCCCGCCCTCAAACTGGCCCCAACCGACCCCCAGGCAGGCGCCCAGTACCCACCTGGACATAGTCCTGGAACAGCGACTCCAGGGCCATGCGCGACACGCCCACCCCTGTGTCCATGACCTCAAAGGACAGGAAGCGAGGCTCCTCCTGGCTGTCGGCGGCTGAAGACGTCGCAACAGAGGCGCTCTCCGCGTCGTCGCCAGCCGCCGCCGCCAGCAGGGCCGCGGCCTGGCTGCTGGGCGCGTGGCGCACTGCGGCACAGGGGGCAGGGAGTGGGGGCGGGTGAGGGAAGGTTGAGGGAAGGGGTGCATCAACAGCTGGCGGGCCTGCTAGGAAGGACAGGTGGCAAAACGTGCTGCGCTGGTGAGCTGTGCAAAGCGGCTTTCACACCAGCTGCTTTGCCTTCACCCGATAAGGACCACAGCACCCCCAACTGCACTCACGGACAAAGTGGGGGTCGGGCTGGCTGTGCACGCTGCACCAGCCGTCCACCTCAGTCACAGACGACATGATGGCGTGCGGCACGCCTGCAGAGGCCGCCGCCGCCTGGCGGTTGAGCAGCGCAGCCGCATCCACAGCGTCCACGGCTGCCGCCGCCGTGCCCGCCGCAGGCAGAGAGTTCACTGAGTCGTGCTCAATGGTGCCGCCGTGGGCGTAGAGCGCGCGTGGCTCGCCGGCCGGCGCACCACCCTTGCCGCTGCCTGCCGCCGCGCGGCCGGCCAAGCCAGGCAGCACGCCGGTGGGCGTGGACTGCCCGCTGGCGTTGGGGGCCGAGTCGGGGGCGGAGGCAGACAGGGAGCGGGAGGCGCGCGAGTCGGAGCGGGAGGCGCCGGCAGAGGCCTCGCAAAAGGCCAGCGCGTCGGCGGGGTCAGGCCGATAGTTGGCGCGCACCACTCGGATCTGGATGAGGGAGGGGTAGGGCAGAATGGTGAGGCAAGGTCCAGCCAGGGCAGGAGGAGCGCATGAAGCAGCAGCAAGGACCGTCGTGCAGGCTGCTCTGCAGCCCCTGCTGTGCTGCAGCAACGCACTGCCAGGCCCAACCCGCCGCCTCACCCTCAGCCCAATGGAGCCGCGCTTGGTGTACTTGGCGGCGTTGGTGTACAGGTTGAGCAGGATGCCGCAGATGCGGGAGGGGTCGCCCAGCACCGTGGCCGGCGCGCCGTCAAAGTCGGGGGGCAGCAGCTCCACGCCGCGCTGTAGCAGGGTTTTGAGAGATAGAATGCGAGGTGGGTGGGCAGGAAAGTCAACAAGGACATGCGCCGTCTGGCCTTTCGGCGGGCTGGGAGAGCAGCATGCTGCGCAGGAGCCCAGACTCTACCTCATCGGCAAGCAACCACGATAGCGCAGCGACGTGCGCCCGAGGCGGTAGCATTGTGCTCACCTCGCGCCCCACCATGGCCTCGATGATGCAGTGCACGTCTGTGACCAGGTCTCGCAGGTCCAGCGGGCTGCGCACAATGTCCAGCTGCTTGCCCGCCTCTGCAGGAAGAGCGGCGGTTGGAGGCGGTACAGGTGCTGGTCAGGGCAGAGGTGAGGGAGGCGCTTGGCAAGGCCAGGCGGAGGCTGCCATTGGGTTGGGGGAGCGTCATGCCAAGACCTGAAACGTGCTCTGCTACTCACCGATCTTGAAGAAGTCGAGGAAGTTGGAGACCGTGGACAGCAGGATGGAGCCCGACACGCGGATCGTCTTGGCCAGCTCCCGCTGCTCCTCCTGCAAGTGGCAATGGGGTGAGGTAGGCATGCGCTGGTCAGGCAAGTTGCATGCTTGTGATGGGGTGGGCATGCGCTGGTCAGGCAGCCGTCCAGCAGCATCGAGCAGGCAGGCAGGGCGTGCAGCACATGTGTGGCAACAGCTGTTTTTTGCTGATCGCCACAACAGCATGCCCCCCTTGCCCCTCCAGCCAGCAGCAGCCTCACATCCAGTTCGGTGTCCAGCAGCATCTCGGCCGACGCCAGGCAGCCGTTCAGCGGCGTGCGCACCTGCATGAGCGGCAGCAGCCAGAGGCGGCAGTGTTGGTGGGTTGGCTGTGCTGGCCGAGCTGGGTCAGCAGGCTGGAATGCAGGCAAACAATGGCAGGTTTCCCACTAAACCCTGTGCGTGGCGCAAGTACATGAGCCCAGCCGGCATGTCTCAAAGTTGTACACCAAGCAGCAGGCCTCCATAACACTCCAGGCAGCATCACAAGCGCGTCCCGCACCTCGTGGCACATCAGGCTCATGAACTCGCTCTTGGCTTCGTTAGCCGCCTTCTCCTTGGCAACCACAAGCGCGCGGGCGGCAGCCTGCGGAGGCAAAGATGCAATGGTTGATGGGTTCATGTCAGCAGAGATGCAAGGCATGTGCAGCCACCTGCCTGCTTGTGCAGTCAACTGCCTGCAGTACACCGGCAGCTCAGCACACACGCTTCTGCAGCACGTGCCTCTGCTCACCACCGCAATGCACACAGCTGCCAGCAGGCGCTCATTCCCAGTGCGGCCTGCCCACCTGCTGCTGCGCCTGCGCCAGCTCCCGCTCCATCAGCATGCGGGCCTGCACCTCGCCCAGCTCCTTGGCGGCAGCACCCACAGCCAGCTTGTGGTTCACAAACGAGTCGCGGCGGTTGGAGTCTGCAGCAGGCAGGCGGGCAGGGCGCCGGAGGGCAGGCATGAGATGGGAGGCGTGCCAGCGGCCATTCACACTGCGAAGGCACTTAGGGCGCAAGTGCTACACAGCAGCAAGGCAGCCATGCACTGCATGCACAGGAAGCAGCAGCAGCAGCAGCAGCAGCACAGCAGCAGCAGAAGGCGTGCATTCGCAGCAGGGGCAAGCCTAGCGAAGCTGCTCACCCGACACGTAGGCCATGAGGGCGCCCACCGCCCAGGCCACAAGGATGTGCACCAGCGCCTCCAGCTGCAGCGGCCCAACAGCCACAAACTCCAGCGGCCCAACGTTGGCGGCCACCGCTCCCGCCGCGGCCGCCGGGCAAGCCGCGGCGGCAGGGTCGCCAGCGCCGAGGTCAGCAAGGCAAGTGGCTGCAACGTCCGCCGCGCCGCCCGGCAAGCGCAGGCGCAGGTTGGTGGCCGCGGCCAGCAGCACCGGCGCCGCCAGCGCCAGCGTGCCAACCAGCCAGCGCAGCCTCAGCACGGAGCTAGTGCAGGTAAGGAACAGCGCTGCGTAGACGTAGTCGCAGGCGTTGCCGGGGCGCAGCGACAGCAGCAGCACGCTAATGACGGCGGCAATCAGGCCGCTGAGCAGCACCTCCTCCTGCAGGATATGCAATGGGGGGGCGGCACAGCATGAACAACACGGCCGGCTGGCAGCATGCATGTGGGAAGCCTGGGCAGCAAGTTATACCAGTGCCCCGCCACTCGTGCGCCGCGGCGGCCGTGGTAGTTGCATAGCGCGCCGGCGGCATGCGTTGCTCGCCCACCCGCCCGCGGCGCACCTGCTGTGCGGCCCGGCTGCCGCCACGCCTGGAGCGCGAATTGAGCAGCGCCATGGCGCTGTATAGCGCCACCATGTTGCCCAGCTGCAGCAGCAGGCTGCGTCCAAGCGCCTCGCCGCTAAACGCCTTGGCCGCCGCGCGCACGACAAACATGGCGCAGTCAAAACCGCCCACGAGGGCCAGGACGCGCCAGCGCGACGCCGCCTGCTCGCTGCAAAACTCAGCCTCGGCATGCCTGCGGGCGGCAGGGCGCGCAGGGCAGCGCACGAGTCGGGAGGCAGCGAGTGGGAGGTGCGGCGGACGGCGGGTGGCGGCTACCCGCCGAGGTGGGTGGGGCTCGGGTGCCAGCAGGTGTGGGTGATGCCCAGACGTCGATGGGGCGGATGGGAGCCAGCCAGGCCAGGCAGGGGCACGGCAGGCGAGCGCTTGGAGTTGAGGAGGCGGCGCAAGAGGCGCGGTTGCGCGCGCGGCCCGCTCAGGGGCGCCCCACCACTGCCAGACTCAAATGCGCGTCGGCGGGGGGCCGGCCGCGCACGCAGGCCGCCGGAAACTGCGTCATGTCATGTGGGCGCCCCTCCCACGGCCCCAGCGGCCCGGTCGGGCCCACATTCCGCACCTGCCAGCGAAGGTGAGCGCCAACCAGTGCTGCTTGAAGGCGCCCTGCTGCTCAGCCGCTGGGTCGCCGGCCGCCGCGGCCTCCTGGGGCGCGGTGGAGCCGCTGTCGGGCATATTATCAATGCCTGGGCCCATAGGGCCCCTTCTGCGGCGTCGGCAGGGGGCGGTGCGTTTGCTGGCGAGGGAGGAGCGTGCAGGCCTTCTCGCTGCTCTCCACGCTGCTGAACAAGCTCTGGGAGGGGTATGGGGTGCGAGAAACGTGAAGGGAAGCGGCAACAACGGCGCGCTGATAGACTCCCAAAAAAATCTTTGCACGGAGCTGATGCAAATCAGCGCATGGCACCTTTCCGCGCTCCATTCTCGCCTGCCACACCGGCAAGAGGTTTGGTGGATGCAGCAGAAGGCGCCAGCCGAACCGCCGCCCCCAGGCAAGGGGCCACCCTTCCCGCCGTCCGGCTGCACGCCACCCTCCGACCGAGCCATCGCTCTCATCACCTTCGCCTGCAGCTGCTTGAGACTTTTTCTTGTGGTTTTCAATCCAACATCTAAACTCACTTGGTCCAGAGTCACTTGGGAGCACGAGGCACGCGACACCCACACCAGGGCTTGGCAGCAGCCTCGCCCACGCCGCAGCCGCTTTGCGCGACGAATCTTGTGTGCAGGGCGCTCTAGGGGCTTCCATGGGTTGCGCAAACAAACCTAGCCCTCGGTGGGCCTTGGATGGTAGTGAGCCACAGTGGCCCAGATGTTGCCATGGCTGGCAAGCCGAATCAGTACATCCCAGATGCACCATGCCTTCCAGCATGAGTCAAACTGCACATGGTTTGCTGACCTACGAAATTTGAAAGTTGCAAGCCTTCCTTACACTCAAAATACAGGCTTCGTTGCAAAATGCAGGCTACATTGAGGCATGGCAGTGCATGTCTACTGCTGCTCCGCTATCCCTGCCCATCGCGAAACACTGCAGCCAGGAAGGAGGCAACAAGTTGTGACTCGCATTGCTGTCGCTGTTTCCCAGTGCACCCGCCCAGCTGCCTGGGCCACCTCACCATTCAACTATCCCACACCCTGCCGCACCACCCACCGCACTCACGCAGCACTAGCAGCGCAAACGCGCCGGCCACGCCCGCCAGCGGTAGCATGGCGGCAGAGAAGCCGTGCAGGCCGTCCGCCAGGGCCCCCACCAGGAGTGGGCCAGCAAACCCTCCAAGTGCGCCACCCGTCTTGACAAGTGCAAAGCCCAGGGCGGCAGCCTTGGGCTCCAGCAAAGCAGCTGGCCAGCTGAAGAAAGGGCCGTGCACCGCCCACGTGCCGGCGGCCGCCGCGGTGAGGCCCAGCAGGGCCGGCACTGCACCCGCCTGGGCTAGCAGCGGCAGCAGGCCCAGCGCCACAGCTGTGCCCAGCATGGGCAGCGCGGTGTGCAGGTGCCGCTCGTCCCTGGCCCTGGAGTGTTGCGCGTTCAGCACCATGGCCACGGCAGCAGCACAAAAGGGCAGGGCCGACAGCAGCGCCGCCTGCACGTTCAGCGCCATGCCACCCTGGCCGCTGCTGCCTCCATGCAAGGGTTTGCTACCGGCCACATTCGCGCCCATCCGGCCTTCCAGGATGGCCCGCACCAGAGACGGCACCCAAAAGTTGCTGCACGCACAAGGGAGGGTGGCAAAAGTCAGAAGAACAAGTGGGATGTCAAGCGGCGCAGCGCAGCTGCAGTGAGGACCACGAAGATCCGCTGGCCATCCCGCTGCTCATCCATTCATTCCCATAAGCCAGCCGCCCCTGTACGCACGCTGCATTCATAACAGCGTCGATCAGCAGCATGCAGGCCGCCAGGTGCCAGATGCGCCCATCCAACAGGCCTTCTCTGAAGGCAGCTTTTGTGAGGCCGCTGGAGCCTGTCACGCTGCTGCCCTGCGCCCAGTGTGTGTCCGCCTGCACCACACCAGGGCTGGCTGGACTGTCCAGCTGTGGCGGCAGCAGGGGCCGCTGCTCGCCAGACGCCATCGCCTGCTGCTCTTTGCCGTGCTCTGCGTCGCTGCTGCTAAAAGGGCCCGCCGGCGCAGCCGCTTGGCCCGGCTCGCCCTCACCAGCTGCTGCCGCGCCTGCGGCTGCAGTTGGGGAAGCCACCAGCTCCAAGTCTGCGCCGCCATGGCGCTGTGCCCACAGCCAGCGCTGCTCCGAGGGAGACAGGAAGCTAGCAGCCAGTGGGCTGGCGGGCAGCACCCAGGGTAGGACGGCCGCCAGCGCCAGCGTGGGCAGCCCTTCAATCAGGAACAGCCAGCGCCAGCCAGACAGGCCGCCCAGGCCGTCCAGCGACAGCAGCGCAGCAGCAACGGGCCCGCCCAGCAGGCCGGCGGCGGCGGTGGCGGTTGTGACCCACGTGAACGCCACCCCCAGGCGCCGGGGCGGGTAGTACAGCTGCAGCTGGTAGATGATGGCGGGGTATCTGCGGGCAGGGGGGAATCAGGGCAAGCTGGCTGCAGCATGACAGCATCCAACCGTGAGGGCACCTCGCTGAGGCACCGTGAGGGCGTGCTGTCCCCTCCCCCGCCAGCCAGCTCCCAGACCCAGCCCTGCGCACTCACGTTCCGGCCTCAGTGACGCCCAGCAGCAGGCGCAGCGCCAGGAAGCCGGCTCGGTTGCGCACAGCCGAAAAGCACATGGCAACCACTGCCCACGCAAGCATCGTGGCGGGCAGAAAGCGGCGCGGCGACAGCGCGATGCAGGCTGCCTGGGCGGGCACCTGGGCCAGGTACCCGATAAAGAACAGGCCTGCAGGGTAGGTGCAGGGAGAGCAACAAAAGGGCGGATGCTTTCGGACGTCTTCATGGCCATCAGCTACAGGAGAACCGTTGCAGCTTGCCCGACCCGCCCCATCGCTGGAAGGCCAACCGTGCAGTGCAGAGATACACTGCCTGCTCACCGCTGCCCAGGCCGTGCACGGTGCGCGAGAACCCCAGCTCCTCGTCCATCTGCAGCGCCGCAAACGCCAGATTACTGCGGTCCAGCTGGCAGCACAAGCTGACCAGGAAGAGCGGCGGCAGCAGGTGCCTGCACGAGGTAGGGGCGGCATGAGAAGCCCTCAGGATGAGCGGCGGTCGGCGGATGGGTCTGGCGGAGGCAGATGTACATTGCTTGGTAACATCTGAGTTGCTTCACACCTCCCAGCTGCTAGCTTGACCACACCCGCCTGCAGCTTGCCTGCCGACGCGGCGCCAAACCACAGCGCCGTCGACCGCCGCCATGGTGGCCACTGCTGCCGGGCTTGTCGGATGCTGCGCTCAAAAGCTAGTTATCGATCATCCGAGGCGCTGAGAGGTGCGGGAGAGGCTCAGGAGGGCACAGCAGGGCTCTTGCAACGTGGGCAAGCTCGCTGTGCAGGGCCTGACGGTTCAATGCTGCGTTAGATTGATGCCACAGCGAGCCTGGATGTGCAATCCACCGATCGATCGATCAAGAGAAGCAGAGCGCCCTCTGCATTTCCGCATGGAGCAGCAAGCTCTGCTCAAGGGCCTTTGGCCGCCTTTAGGGCCCTCTTACTGTGCCAAGGTCCAATCTGCCGTCCGCCAACCCGCGAGCACGCCCACACCTCGCCGCCGCCTCGCTCCTCGCCGCCTCACAGCCAGCTGCCGCCCGCACCCAGCCCCGCCTGGCCGGGCGCAAGGTGAGGCTGCGTTCAACGGCCCTGCGAAGCCTGCCGGCGCGTCCAGTCAAGCCTCGCGAAGCGCCTGTCGCTGCCCAGCCCTGCACGCCGGACAGGATGCGTGGATCTGAGCTGCGGCGCTGCTTGGATGCGCGGGGGCGCCCAGCCAGGCCACGCAGCCGCTGCCGCCCGCGCCGACCCACCGCTCCTGGCTTCCCCTGCAGGCGCGCCATGGCGGCCGGCCAGCCGCAGGTGGTGCTGGCCTTTGCGCAGGCGCTCACCGAGCTGGTGACCGTGGAGAAGAAGAACATTGTGGTGCTGACCGAGATTGCGCGCGATGCACTGCGCACCGAACCAGCAGCGGCTCCCAACCTCGCCGCGCTCATCTCCACCCGCATCCTGCAGGCGGGTGCTGGGGACCTTGCTGTGCATGGTGCTGTGTGGGGATTGAAGCGCAGTTGCAGCACCTGTGGCAGTGTTCAAGCCGCCCAGCGTGCGCTCTGTGGTTGTGCAGGGCTCCCGCCACGTGCATGTCAACGCGTGCATGTTTGAAATGCCGACGTCCGCCCCCGCCTCATGCTTGGGTGCAGGCGGCGCCGTCTCAGAAGCTGCCAGCCCTCTACCTGCTGGACAGCATCTCCAAGCTGGTGGGCGAGCCATACAAGACGCTGTTTGCACACAACCTGCCCGAGGTGCGGGGTGGCAGGTCAGGGGCTGGTTTCTCCACAGGATGTGCTCGAGTTGCTGGTGCACGATGTCGTGCTGCAATTGGATCTACCACGTGTCATGCAAACGCTCGGGTTACATCAAATTGTCAACCAGCTCCTCGGCATCTCCACCCACCCACTCACCCATGCAGGCATTCATGTCAGCCTGGCAGGCCGGCGGGCCCGGCTTGCACCGCCCGCTGGACAAGCTGCTGGGCACGTGGACAGGGGTGTACCCGCAGGCCCTGCTGGCTGACATACAGGGGCGTGTGGCGGCGGCCCGCGCAGCGGCAGCGGCGGTACAGCAGCCGTCGGCCGCCAGCGGCTTTGTCGCAGGCGGCGGCTTTGGGTTTGCGCCAACCGCTCCGCTCGCACCCATGGTGCCTGACCCCCGCCTCGCCCAGCAGTCGCAGTTCCAGCAGCAGCAGCAGCAACCAGCATTTGGTGCCACGCAGCAATCGTATGTGCAGGCGCCGGCCTATGCGCAGCAGGCGGCGGGCGGCTACGCCGCACCCATGCAGCCTGCATTTTACCAGCAGCCGCAGGCGCAGCAGCCGATGATGCAGCCACAGGCTGTGCACCAGCCCGCCGCTGCGCTGCAGCAGGTCAGCGTGCCGGACTTGCTGTCATCACTGGTGGATGCCGGCCTACTGGCCGCCCCCGGTGCGGCGCAGCCCGTGGCCCCGCTGCCGCTGCACAGCACGCCGCCGTACGCGTCAGCAGCCACGGCCACGCCGGAGCGGGAGCAGCCAGCCTCGACCAAGCTCACGCCGGATCGGATCAAGGTACTTGTCGGGCGGCCCTGCCGGCCCCCCACTATTTTGCTCAAGGCCCCCCATGCCACTATATGCCCCCTCCCACTATTTCTTGCCAATGCACAGTGTACAACCTGCCCTGCATGCGCGTCTGGGAGGTGCACGCCAGGCATCCATCCGTGGCGCAACACACGTCTGCATGCCCCATGTGGCAGCCCAGGCGGCAGCCAGCACAGCAGCAATGGGCGACATCAGGCTCTCATCAAAGGGCTCGGGCGGTCGCACATCAGTTGAAGCTGCTGAGGCACCCAAATAGGGCACTTGTCTGAGGTCCGTGAAAAGCATGGGCGGCAAGCACCAGCAGCGCGGGGACTGGAGCAGAACACAGGCAGTTATGCGGGAGAGCTGCGGCCCACCTTGGCTTGCACCTCATGTCCATTGGTGCAAGCTTGCAAATGCTCAGCACTCCTGCATGAGCATGTCTGCTGACTGCTTGCAATCAGGGCCGCCTGCCTCTGCATGGGCAAAACGACATGCATGGGTGCTCTGAGCGGGCCGGGAGTGCAGATTTGTGGTCAAGTGCATTTGATGCACACACACTCTTCACTGGCTACAGCAAGCTGACTGCACGTGACGGTCCTAGGACAGCCCCGGCAGGCCAGTGCTGCAAAACCAGCGAGTGCCTTCTGCTCTCCCTCCTGCCCACTTCTGGGCACATGGACAGCACACAACTCTGCTTGCATGCAGCCATGCTCACCACAACTCTATGCATTCGGCAATCATTGCAACTCTTCTTGCTCCTGCTGCCTCTCGTTCATGACAGGAGCACAACCCTTCGGCCCTGGCCCGCCTGCTGCGCACAACAGAGGCCACCAAGTCGCGCTTCCTAGACCGCAAGTTCCTGCGCCGCCAGCAGAAGGCAGCAAGTGCCTCTGCCCGTGGCTCCCGCTTCTGGTACCTCGACCTGGACACCTGGCAGGCCAGCACCACAGGGGCTGCCGCACCCAGCGGCGCCGCAGCGGGCGTCGGGGCGCCAGCAGCAGGGGCTGGCATGCGCGGCACGCAGCAGGTAGCAGCGGCAGCCGCATTGGAGCAGCAGAACCACAGCGTGCCTGTTGACGACTCCCAGGTGAGCGCTGAACTGCAGGGGGTAGCTGCGAGTGCGCTGAGGGAGCAGATTTTGCCTACAAATCAACCATTCAGCAGTGCTGCACGCCTGGATCTGGCTGCGTTGCTTATCTCATGCTGTGTGAAATCCATCCCTTCCCTTTCACAACCCCCTGTCCTGCCTGCAGACGCACTGCGCGCTGTCCGGCGAGCCGTTTGAGCAATTTTGGGACGAGGCGCACCAGGAGTGGCGGTACCGCGGGGCCAAGGCACTGGGTGCTGAGGAGGCGGCCAGGTGGGTGCTGGTGTGGGCAGCTGGGGATTTGGGAGCAGGCAGTCTGCTTGCCCACGTGTTGGGTTGTGCAGCAATGGCGGTGGCGTGTTGGTGCACCTTCAGCCCGTTGAAGAGCACAGCTGCGCAGCCGGATTACTTTATAGCTGAAAGCGCCTGCACTCCCGCCCCACATTGCAGCTACGGCCTGGAAGAGGGCGCGCTGGTGCTGGTGAGCGCCCTGGGCAAGCCAGCGGCCAGCCTGCTCCAGCATGCAGCCGACCTGGGTGGCGGCATGGGCGGCGGCGTAGTGGCGCAGCTGCAGGCGCAGCACGAGATTGCTGCCGACCTGGCGGCGGCCACGGCAGCAGCGGTGGCGGGCGGTGCAGCGGGCGATGTGAAGCCTGAGATGCTGGCGGACCAGCCAGCAGATGCCCTGCAGTCAGAGGCCGCCGGTGGGCCAGAGGCGGCAGGGGAGGCGGGGCTGGAGCCTCAGGAGAAGCGGCAGCGCGTGGCGTGAGTGCCCAGTGAGCGCCACCCTGCTGCACACAGACCCGCTAGCTTTTTACTCTCTTACAAGTCCTCTCATGCTTGAGCACCGCCTACCTCTGTTTCTGTTTGAGCGCCTCTTCCGTACTTTCGAGCGTCTCTCCACTCTCACGTGTTGAGTGTTTCAGTGTGGCTGTTTGTAAAACAGTTGAAGGCAATTCCAGTTTGGTCACGGTCAAATACGGTGCTGCGCACCAGCGAAGGCAGTCGGTCAGGGTCAAATGAAGTCGCCACTGCAGCCACCTACTGCAGGCTCTCCTACATGCCGCGCGGCTTGCGCTGCTGCTGCCGCCGCTTGGCCATCGCCCGCCGCCGCGCCGCTGCATCCTCCTCGTCCTCGCTGCTGCCATCCCCTTGCTGGCCCTGCTGCTGCTGCTGCGCCTGCTTTGCATCGTCGTCCTCAGCAGCAGCTGGACCGCCCTCCTCATCCAGCTCTCGCCGCCTGCAGCAAGTCCACAGGCAGCACCAGTGCATGGATTGAGGCGTGTGCTGCATGCTGCAGCTGTACACGGCGCACTATCAGACACATTGAACCAGCCAACCAGCTAGCCAGCTATCCGGCCAGTCATGCAGCCAGCTACGCCTGCCCAACTCCCCACGATCATTCGCATAATACACACCATACCATATTCCAGTTCACCCACCTGTACCGCGACTTCTCCGCCGCCTCCCGCTTGCGCTTGGCGGCCTCCTGCCGCTCCCTCATTTTGGCCACAACCTCCGCCTGCAGCTGCTCGCCCTGCGCAGGCGGGACGAACAAGGAAGCAGACTCGTCTTGGGTGCAGGGTGCATCTGTCACGGCACGCCTGCTGCTACCTGCTGTGCAACAGCCCAGCCAAGCAATGCCAGCAACCCATGGCACCCCTCTGTCTGCACATGTGGCACCCCTGCCCCTGCCCCCGCCCCGCCGCCTCGCACCTGCGCCTTGCGCAGCGCCTTGGCCTGCTGTGCCTGCTGCGCCTGCAGCACCAGCCGCTCGTCCAGTGTGGCAGACGCCAGGGCCGCCTCTGCCCGCCGCTGCGCCGCCTCCAGGTGCTCTTGTAGGATGCCCTCCTGCGCAGAGGAGCAGGGAGTGCAGGGAACATGCATTTGTCAGTGCCACGGCCTGGGGAGCATTGCTGTGAGCAGGCAAGGCATGTGCTGAGCTACCTGCGACATCACAAGTATGCCCCTTGAGCAGCGCACGCAATGCACTCAGTGCGCCCACCCCACCGTAGCACACTGCAAGCCCACGCACCTAACACCACAGCCACCACTACAGGTTCAGCATCTGCTGCCCCACCCCATCACAGCGCGCACCAGCTTGTCCTTGTCCTTGAGCGCGCGGTGCGCCTCGTTCAGCGCCTCAAACGCCTCGCGCGCCTCCTCCCCCGGATTCTTGTCGGGGTGCACCAGGATGGACAGCTTGCGGTACGCCCGGGACACCTGGGCGGTACCAGGGGTGGGGTGAGGTTGGGGGGTGAAGTGCAGGGTGGTGGTGCATAACTTCAGCGGCATCATATGGTGACTCCCGGCTGGCCCTGCCTTCAACAGGTGCCACAGCCCAAGGCTGTGTTCACAACAGGATCAGCAGCGATGCGCTGGCCTGTTGGCAATTCAACCCAGGAAACGGCACTCCAGGCTGCCGCAGCAAGCGGCACGAAGCTGAGCGCACCTCGGACGCGGTGACGGGCCAGGAGGGGCGCCCCAGTGCATCCACCTCTGGTGGCGGCAGCTCCAGCAGCCTGCGCACAACATGCCACCAGCCGGGCAGGGCCCAGAATGAAGCAACCTGCTGGACAGCAATGCTCTGACAGGCATGCAAGTCGAGCTGAGCAGTCGGCGCTAACTTCCTAGCTTCCCAGCTTCCCAGCATCCCGCAGCAAACTGCGTCCGTGCGCCACAGCTGCTCAGCTTGCAGAGCGGCCTCCCCTTTCGCACCGAAAGTAATCCCTGTCCTTGTAGGCCAGCAGCATGCGCTTGATGGCATCACTAGCCGTCATGCCGGCCGTCATCTTGCGCAGGCTCTCCTCCTCGCTCACCTGCAGCAGCAGGCCGCGTGTCAAGCGTGTCAAGTGGTGGCAAGGCCTTCGTGGCGCCCTCACTCCACATTCAGTGGGGCAGGGCCGGGCACAGAGGGGAGCGGGGGGCGGGCGGCTGGCAGGCTGGCGACTGGGAAGTGGCACACAGGAGCTGTGCAGCACGTGGCAATGCCAGAGCTCAGCTGTGGCATCTAGCTGGGTGAGCAGCAACAATCGGCATGCGTGTGTCCCGCACAAAGCCTCAGCTTACCTGCGCCTTGCGCCGCCGCGCCTCGGGGTCTGCCTGCTCCTGCTGCGCCTCCACATCGGCCGCCGTCTGGTTGAGGATGCGCTCAAAGATGCGGTCCGCCATGGTGGGCCGCTGACGTGCTGCCTCCTAGCCGAACAGCAAGTTGGCGCTGCTGCCGCCGCCGCCGCCGCCGCTGCCAGCGGCAGACGGGTGAGCTGCACGCGGCCTCTGACGCAACAGATGGACGTTTATTCGCCTGATGCACGCTGTGGAGGGGCTCAGACAGGCTCAAAGCGGAGCAGCAGGGACAGGAGCGGCTGAAAGTGGCGGACAGGCTCCCGCTAGCGCGATGGATGCGTGCTATGTGTTAAGGCACGAGTTTACAATTCGCAGGCACCCAGAATAGAGGCGATGCTGCCTCCGACAGTCGCATGCAGCGTGCATCACGCACCGGCGAGAAGAAGCTTGCACAGTCCGAGCAGCGCCTCGATCGCCACTTCTGATCTAATTGACAAGAGCGCGCGCCGACAAAACGCACTTCTGGGCTCCCGAGTATTTCCACCAGCGTGCTCGCGGCCCCGAAGCCGCCTGTGCGCAGTGCTACAGCGCCCTCGACTCACACAAAGGGCATTTAGCAAGCGGCAGACAGCGTAGCCTCGCCCTCGGCCGCATCGCCATGTCGACAACGCTTTTGGGGCCACGATTCGGAGGCAGCGCGGCCCTCCAAGCTCGGGCAGGCACCGGCAGCTTGCGAGCGCCGCTGCGGGCCGCGCAGACTGCCCGTCGGCTGCAGGTGAGGCCTTAGGTGGGGCAGGGTTGAAAGAGCGGGGCTTGCAGAGGTTGGGCTTGGTTGCAGGCCAATCGAAAGAGCAAGACGGTGCGGTGCAGGCCGACAGCGGCCGTGGTAGGGCTTGCGCCGCCGCCGCTCGCTCCCTGCCTGCAGGCCACTGGCTACTCACGCGCGCAGGATCCGCCACGATGTTGATGCCCCTCGACCCTGCACCCCATTTTTGGCAGGTCTCGGCAGCGCTGCACGACCCCTGGGCCACGTTGGGCGTTAGCCGCAGCGCCAGTGAGAAGGAGATCAAGCAGGCGCACCGCCGGCTGGTTAAGCAGGTGGGTGGCGGTGGGCGGTTGCCGACTCAGCAAGCAATACGGCGCAGCTGCCGCCTCTGCGCAGCGCCAGTGTCTGCTTGGCAGATGCTCGATAGGTTACTGTCTGTTGTGGTGGGATGCTGAGTATGCCCTGCTGCAATACCCTCTGTGCAGCACCACCCGGATGTGCGCAAAGGCGAGGACCTGTTGGCCCACGCCCAGTTCCTGCGTGTCCAGGTGCGGCAGCTGTGCAGCTGGGCGGCCCTTGGATGTTTGGAGCAGCGCTCTTTGGTTGCAGAGCGACTGCGGAACAAGGATGGTGGCGTGCTGCTCGCTCAGCACAGGGAGGGAATGCATGCAATACAGCGACACCTGCCTCTCTCCCCTACCACTCCAAGCAGGAGGCATACGAGCTGATCATGGGCAAGCGGGCGGGCAAGGACGTGGAGGGGCGGCCGGCGGAGAAGAGTTCGTGGGACTTCCACGATTGTGAGCGGCAGCATTTGATGTGCAAGTGCTTGCAGCATGCTGCCGCTGCTGCCTGGCATGCTGCAGCCCCCACCGGCGCCCCGCCCGCCTAGGCCTCTCCTACGACTGGACCCCGACAGGTCCCCCTCTGGCCCCCCATCCCTCTCATGCAGGGTTTTGGAGCTTCAAGATGAAGCGCAAGCAGGGCGTGCGCGAGCAGGCGGCCACCTTCCGCTCCCAGTGGCAGGCCCAGATGGAGGGCCTGAAGCAAAAGGCGGCCGCCAAGCGGTGGAAGCAGGGCCTGCGGCGGCCAGCTGCGGGCGCAGGCGCTGCCGCGGACAGCGGTCCCGCTGCCGCTGCCGCTGGAGCAGGGCCGGCGGCGGCAGGGGCGGCAGCGGGGGGACCCGCCAGCTCGTCTGCCGCTCGCGAGCGCGTGTGGCGCAGTATGACCAAGAATGCCCGCAACGCTGACAAGGCGGCCGCGGAGCGTGTGGCTGCGCAGCAAACCCTGGGTGCCACTGGGCGCAGCGCGCCGCAGGCAGTGGGCGCTGGCTCCCAGCAGCAGCACCACCACCAGCAGGCGCAGCAGGAGGAGCAGCAGGCGCCCGTGGAGCCAGAGCGGCTGCACCATATGGCAGCCGCCTCGCTGCACACGGTGGCCAAGGAGGCAGGCAGCCACAGCACGCATGCCAGCCACAGCAGCCACAGCAGCCACAGCAGCAGCAGCAGCAGCTCCCACGCTGCCCGGCTGCGCCAACTGATGGAGCAGGCGGCAGCGCTGGTGCAGGGCCGGCATGCGGGGGCGGGGGGCCACGGCCACGCTGCCACCGCCCATGCCGCTGATGCACAGCCAGAAGGCGCTGATCATGCAGCCCCCGGGCGGCACTGGCGCGGCCACATCAGTCTGGATCAGCTGGCCTCTCTCCTGGGCGGCGGCAGCGCCGGCAATGCCGTGCCCGCGGACCAGCAGCTGCACCGCCGCTTTGAGGCGGCTCGCCGCGCGCAGCAGGGGCGGCACGGCGCGGCGGCCGCCGCCTCTGCTGCCCAACCAGAGGGTGCTGCCGCCCAGGATGGCCTGCAGGCCGAGGCGGAGCCGCAGCACACTCACCACCGGCAGCAGTATGAGCACCAGGAGCAGCCCTACGAGCACCAGCAGCATCACTATGGCGCTGCTCACGCCCGCAAGTTTGCCAACCGCGGCGATGTGGAGGAGCGGCTCAGCTCGCAGCTGGCGGGGCTGAAGCGCCGCGCCGCGCTGAAGCAGGAGGTGCAGAGCAGCTGCTGAGGCGGCGCAGGGCGGCCGCTGCACCCTGGCAGCAAGCTGTTGAGCTTTTGGCTCGTCAGCCACGCCGCAGGATTGCCATGTGTCGTCTGCCTGCCTGGCAGCGCCGCCATCCCGGCCTGCCGCCCCTCCCCCTCCATGTGCCTCCCCCGTTGTAGCCCACAATGCATGCATGCACAGCGATGCTTAGCAATTTTCCCTTGTACATCATGAGATTTGCCGAGGCTGCGGCCTGGCCCACTTTCCTTTGTCCCTGCCGCTGCATGCCCTGCCTCCTTCCGATCGCGTCAACAGCCAGCTGTCTTTGCGGCACCCTGCCCCCTGTCCACCCAGCAGACCCGCACGTTTTGTTTGTCCAGTGTGCCTTGTTTCAACACTTTTTTGGCGCGAATTTTCCCTGTCTGCGTGCCCGCCGCTCCCGCCGCACCCCCTTTGTACCTGTGCCCTTCACTCTGCATGCCCATCTGCCATCTGATTCAATCTTCCGGCCGTCGGTCTATCGTTCTTTGGTTGATTTAACCTCTGGTCTGCTGGCCCTGTAATATGCTTTCCGGCAGAGAGTGAAGGGCAAGCAGGCAAAGGCAAGGGGCGTGGTGCGGCGGGCTCAGCACGCACGCCACGCGCCACCCATGCCGCATCTCAGCCGCTGCTAAAAGCGCAGCAACCGCCCTTCACGTCCTTCTTGCAGCGGCTGGTTTCAATTGAGAAGGTACCCACTGCCCCACGTGCCGACCCAACCCAGCCCTCCTGCACCCCACCTCACCATCGCCCCTGTTCGCCCTTGCACCCAGCTCACAGAACCGCACAATGAAGATCGCACTGCTTATTCTGGGGCTGAGCCTCCTGGCGTCGGCTAACGCGGCTGACCTCATTGGCACCGGCGACGCCATGCTCTCTGGCGAGAACCAGGCGAGCCAGGATGTTTGTGGAACGGGAATGCAGCGAACACGGCCGGCCAGCGGCCAAAACCTCCGCCCTGCCGCCGCCGCAATCTGTGGCCCCGGCGCCGCCGCACCAAAGTGTCCCATTGCGGGGGGCAGGAGATCCTGTGTGTGGTCTGACGCATGCCTGCTCGCCCTGCAGGTGCCCACGCCCGTCGTCACCGACATGGTGGGCATGTGGTCAGCCAACGCCACGACCAAGAACATCAAGTGGAGGCTGGAGGTGCGGGGACGTGGGCGCACAGCCCGGCATGCACCCTCTCGTCCTCACATCCCGCACGATGCTTTCCTGCGGGGCAGGATTACTGGGGCGTGCGCCTGGGAAACGCTAATGGCGCAGCAGTCCTCCTCCTCAACACTGTCGTGTCCCCCGTTGCTTGCAGATTTATGATGGAGTGAACGTGACGATGGCCCACATCCACCTGGCAAGTTTGCGGGGGGAAGTACGTATGGGAAAACTGCGCCAGCTGCCCTGCCAGCTCCGCCCTGCACACCCACCCTCCCACAAGTACTGCCATGCTCCTGAACCCGCACCCTGTCCATCGTTCCACAGGGCAACGCCTCCACCAACGGCCCCCCCATCGTCTATCTCGTGCCCGGCGGCAACGCTGCTCAGAACTCCACGCTTCCCATGCTGATGCCGCCCCGCTCCGGCTCCAACCGTGAGTGTGCCGCTTGCTGTGCAGCACGGCAGCGCTGTGCTGCTTTCATGTGCATCCTTTCAGCTTGGCCATTGACACCCAAGCTCGCCATTCTTGTCCGTCCCTGTGCAGTGGTGTTCTCCGGCACGTTCCGCCCGAGCGACGTGGGCGCTCCCCTGAACGGCACGACGATGACGGAGCTGATCGACGCGTTTGTGGTGAGCTGGGCGGACCTTGAGTTGGTCCCAGCACTGTTACAGCAACCGCTGCAATCCTGAACCAGCTGAAGCATCAGCAGCACAGCAGCTGACGCACCCCACTGAGCTGGTGCACGGTGCCTCACTGCCTGGCCCGCCTCGCTTCACGCCCTGCAACTGCTCCCTGCTGCCGCAGACCAGCGGCGCCTATGTGAACATCCACACCACCACCTACCCGGCCGGAGAGGTCCGCGGTCAGATCGAGTGGCAGGCGTGAGCGACCACCCTGCCCGGCGCATGCGTCATCCAGGCGCAAGCCTTCAGCGCGCCTCGTCCACTGGAGCCATCGTACGGTTAGCCCCTGTGTGTGACAGGGTGCCCCATGGCCGGGCAGGCCACGATGGTCGCCCGTGCACAGGCTGCTGTGGCTCCTGATGTGTTTCTTTTCCACCTGCTCCCAAGCCGCTTTTGATTCGTTCGCTATCTGTCTGCAAGATAAGTCCGGCCTAATTTGTGTTGCGTCCCTCGCTTCCAGCCCGGTCAATCCAGCCCATTGTTGATTTCAACTACCAAACCGTGACCCCCCTCAACCCAAGCTGCTGCCAAGCAATCAGTGTTCTTGTTCTTATGCGGGCACAGCCGCCACATTTGGCGGCAAACGCTCGGGACATTCACCAGTGCATTGCCCGGTCCTTCTGTAAGCCCCCATCCCCACATGTGCTGCTCAGCACGACGAAGCGATGCCAACAGCCAGAGCTGTGGATACAGTCTGTGGCACGTGGTACAGCTTGGATCACAGCTTTATGGATCAGACAAAAACGGAAGCACATCTGCCCATCAGACCTGGTGGCTGGCTTGAGAATTTCAGCAGGCACCCCATTTGGGTGGGCCTCCTTCCTTGGTGGCTAAGTGCATTTATCATGGCTCAAACCCTAAGCAAAAGTTATGGATTTTCGGTATGTACAGTGGGGGAACCAAGAGAAGAGAGCTGTAGGGGTAGCGCTCTTCCGTGGCCCGCCGTCAACCCTAATGCGGCGGCACAGCGGCGGCGGTGCTCCATTTGCTGCCTCGTCGCTTGCTCAAGGCCGCAGACCCCACGAGCAAGACCGTCATGAGCGCCAGGGCCAAACGCGTGGTGCGAACGAAGCCCAAGGCCGTGCCTCAGCCAGAGGCTCAGGCGCCGGCTGGCCTGGGCGACCTGCCAGAGTCTGCGCTCCGCGTCATTGCAGCCCAACTGGAGCAAGCGGCCAGCAGCACGCTCTGGGACAAGAAGGACCTCCTGCGGTGCGGCCGCCGCCTGGCGCCCCTGCCTGCCTGCCTGTGGCGCCGCGCCCCTTGATTGTCCTTGTTGCCGCCGTGCAGAGCTGTGCCATGCTTGGCGGGCTGCATCCAACGATGAACATTCCTCCACCTCCCTCCCACAGGTGTGCTGCCTCGCTGGCAATGGTGGGCAACAAAACCACCACCGCCCTGGCGCGCCAGCTGTTCAAGCTGCTGTCGCCTCACCTGGGTGCGTTGCTCACCCCGCCTGCAATGTGCCGACAGGCTGCAAACCCTGGGTTGTCTTGGCCTGCACTGTTGTGGGCCTCACTGCCACCTAAAATATCAGCCACAACGCAACATACACGTGTGCACTTTGCCTTGCAGGCCAGCGCCTGCCGGGAGGCGTAACGGCGGATCGCCCGCTGGGCCACCTGCAGCTGGCGTGCAAGCAATGGGGGCTGCCCATGGGAGGCAGGAACAAGCAGGCGCGGGGCAGGTGGCAGCTGCGGCAGGCCGCCTGTATTGTGCTCTTTGCCAACTTGCGCTGCCTTTGGGACTGTATGGCGCGCTGCTGGTCAGCCCGGTGTTGAGCGTGGCTGGCTGCCTTTCTGCCCAGGCTTCCTGCCACAATGCTGTGGGCCATTCTGCTCTGCAGGAAGTGTGGCGCACCCTGCAGGACCAGGTGCAGGACAGCGAGCTGGACGCACAGGTTCTGCAAATCTATTTGGTTGGGCTAGATCTAGATAACTCATTAGCGGTGCAGAGATGGAAGGTACAGGGGTGCCTCAGTGCTGGCAGGTTGCTTGCACAGCAAGGGCCGCGGCACAGCGAACGCAGCATCACCTGTTTGCCTCTATACTGCAGGGCCGTCCCCCCAAGCACTGCCTGGTGTCTGCCGCCACCCGGCGCGAGCTGAACGGCTGGGGCCAGAAGCGCATCTCCATCGTCAAGGCCAAGGCGAGTTGTGCAGGAAGGATGAGAGGAGCAGGCGGACCCTGCAAAGAGGAGTGGGCTCGTGCGTGCATGCTTTCAAACCAGTAGAGCGCACAGCTGGGTAGAGCAGTGCCGGCGGCCGCCATCCCTCACGAGTATTTAGCTGTGGGTGCTGCAAAATACTTGCTGCCCTGCCCTGCCATGGCACAGGAGATGTTTGGCCTGGAGCGGCACGAGCTGGCGGGGCTGGACATGGAGGAACGCAAAATTGGGTGCGTTGGGCCTGCTGCGCTGCGCTGCCACCGCGCCCCTCCGGCCTCAGCCCTGAACCTGCCCCCCATCCCTGGTGCTGCTGCAGGCAGTTCTTCACACAGGTGCACGGTTAGGCGGGACCGGCAGCTTGAACATGGAGACACCCAAAGCCGGGAGGGCCAGGGCTGGCTGGACTGGCAGCTGTGGGAGGGGCTGCCGTGAGGAGATGCGGCTGTTGGTCTCCAAAGCCACAGGGTGCATGCACGTCATGCCCGTCACCAACCGCTTGCCTCCAACTGCAAAAGTTTGCCTGCTGCCCATCCATCAATCCCCAGACCTTCCTGCTGGAGGAGCTGAAGGAGCGAGCCATCGAGCTGCTGCCCCTGCGCACACAGGAGCAGCGCGCTGCGCTGCTGAGGGGCCGGCGCAAAGAGGAGGAGGCAGCCGGGTGAGCAACAGGTGCCGTTGCCACTGTTGTTGTGTGCGCAAGGCAGATGCAGGCTCAAGCTGCGGTGTGATGCCTGCCACATTCTGATTTCTGGGTGCACACTGCTCACCTCCATTTGCCTGCAGCGCGGCAGCGGCGGCGGCCGCCGCCGGCAAGAAAGGCGCTGTGTGCGCTGTGCTGCAGCAGCGGGGCTACCCGCCTGCCCGTGTTGAGGCACTGCTCAACCAGCCGGGCGCGTTCCGCCTGTGGGAAGGCAGGTGAGGCGGCATGGAGCAAGGCTGCGAATGTGGCAATGGGAGCTGTGCAACCACTTCAGGGATCGAGGCTAAGGAGTCCGGCTAAGTGGCTGCCTGCATGTCCAAGCACAGCACAGCGGTGCCCAGCCAGTTCCCTCACAAGGGTTTCAATCAATCACCCACCCACCCGCCCTCCCCTTCCCCCCTGCTCCACCTGGCAGCTACCCCGAGTCCAATCTGCCAGCTGAGCAGGCTGCCCTGGCGCTGGAGCGCTGGCACTTCCTGGTGCAGGGCCCCGCCCAGCCTCAGTTCCTCAAGGCCCTGGCCGACAACGCCAGCTGGGAGCCGCCGGCGGGGTGAGCGCCTTCCATCACACCCCGGGCTGGGATTGGTAGCTAGTGCCAGGGTGTGTGTGTGCGCGCCTCCAGGACAGGCAGCAGCAGCAGCCGTTGTTGCTGGCCTGTAATGGGGCAGCACGTTGTTGGGCTGGCTGGCAACCACAAATGTGATGCCCGCTGCCCGCCCCTCCCTCCTCCCACGTAGCTCAAACACCACCACTGCCGCGGCAGACGCGGCGCACGCACGGCGCATGCGGGCCATGGAGTGCGCCCTGCCGGAATGGGTGGCGACCCAGCGCAACCTGATGGTGAGGCTGCCTGGTCTGCTGCCTTGTTGACTGCCATGCTGCACAAAAGATTGATTTCTGTGTCCATGTATTACTGCAATGCCGCTCGCCACTTGCAGCCACGATGCTCTTGAAGTGGCTGTTGTTTCACGCTGCACATCTGACGTGCATGCCCCCTGCCTCCCCTGCAGTTCATCCTGGGCAATCCGGATGTGCCGCGCTCCATGCTGCCGGAGCTGCAGCGCATGTGGGGGGAGCGCGAGCAGGCGCAGCAGGCGCAAGAGTGACGGCGGGCGCAAGGCTGACAGCTGGAGCCGGAGGCGCAGGCAAAGTGGGAGGAGAGCAAAGGACGGAAGTTGCGGTTAGGCAGGAGGGATACAACACTACCATGGGGGAAGACACAAGGGGCCTATGGCTGCCATCACTGCACGCAAAACTGTGCAACTCCTTGCTCGTGCTGTTGTGAAATATCATTGACATGAACCAGCAGCCTTCTGGCCACAGCTGCACCATGCACTGAGCTGCTCTGCCTTGCAAGCCCCTTGGTCGGACAAGGAAAGCATCGCGTTTACATCCACGCTGTGCAACTGTGCAATCCACTGCTCCACAACAAGGAAGTGGATGGCAGTTTCAGGTGGATCCCTGCTCCGCAAGCTCATCTGCAACCGCCCCCAGCTCTGCAAGCAAGTCGGTGGCCCCCATGGAGCGCCGCTGCCGAGCGAATGCACGCTGCGATGCCCGCCGTGTGGTGAGGCAGCCAGCATAAGCTGCCACGACCAGGGGAGGCAGCCCTGGGGGCGCATCGCCGCTGCCGCCGCCCTCGTGCAGCTGCTCCCTGCTTGCGCCTGCCGCTCGCTGGGCCCAGGCGGCGTAGGCTGCAATGCACCCCGACAGCACGTCGCCCTGCAGTGGTGGGCCGCAAGCAAAGGAGGGTAGAAGGAAGATCAGCCAGCACAGGTAACAAGTGAAAAGCAAAGCCTCACATGACATGCCAGCAAGCAGCTTTGCAATCCACGCCACATCCCACGGCACTCCTTACCTGTCCGCCAGCGCGGCGGGGCGAGCCCTCTTCCTCGCACACCACCACCTGGCGGCCATCCCCCACCGCATCGTCCCGCCCCTCGCGCACAACCACGGGGCCGTCCAAGCTGCGGGGCGGGGACCAAGAGGCCACTCTGGGTGCGAGGCAAATCGTGGCGGCAAGCGTGATTGCTGGTTTTGCAAGCCAGGATCCGTGCCATGCAATTTGGCTAATACGCTGGTGGCTGCCTGCATACTGCCTACCCCACAGCGCCACATGCACAGCTCACCTGCGGCAGATGCTTTGCAGCGCGTCTGGGCTGTCCACCGCCACGCCCAACTTGTCTGCCAGCCGCCCAAACTCGACTTTGTTGGGGGTCAGCACCGCGTTGGAGTAGCCTGCAGAGGAGGGGCCAGCCGGGCGGTGTGATACCAAGCTGAGAAACTGGCACGACCTGACCGCGTACAGAGCCAGAAAAGCTTGGCATGGGTCGAAGCCTGCTCTGCCCAAAACACGGTGCACATGCAATACACACAGAAGCAGTACAGTGCATGCAGCTTGCCTGCCACCAGCGAGGGGTCCTGGTTGACCAGCCACAGCCCGTCGGCATCCACCACCATGGGCAGGCTGCGGCGCCGCACCGCCCGCATGACCTGCAAATGAGGGTGCATGGGGTGAGTGGGTGGGTGGGCGAAGTGAATCGGTCGTTGCCTGTAACTTGCAAGCACGCCTGCTGCAGCTTGAGCAGGCCTGGAGACACAGCACCCGCAGTTCACGTGTTGCTCAGAGCAGCCCAACACCAGCAGCCATGGTGCCCATCAGCCCACCTCGGCCACGGTGGAGAGGATGAGCGGGTCCCGGCCCAGCCCCGGCCCAATGACCACCGCATCAAATCGGTCCAGCCACGGCTCAATGGCCTGCACCGCCTGCTGCCGCGCCTGTTCCTGGGACTGAGGGGCAGGAGCAGGATGGCAGCATCAGCTGCTGAGTGGATGCAAGTTGCGGTACGCCAATGGAACACGGCCAGGCAGGCAGGGGTGAAGTGCCGCCGCTCTTTCATCACCCCCAACCCAGCCACAAGCACTCATCCCTGCGCACCCGCTCCCCTCCACCCTGTTGGCTGGAGTCGGGCAGGTAGGGGTGCACAATCAGCTCCGGGGAGTAGCCTTTGATCACAGTGGCGGCGCCCTCGGTGCAAAACACGTGGGAGATGTCGGCGCCGATCTGGGGGGGACGAGAGAGAGAAGGGGCGGGGGAGGGCAGGAGGTTGGGAAGGAAGGATTTCGGCTCCGCCAAAGGCAGCAATGCAGCCGACAAGCTACGCCATAAAGGATGCCATTGCAACAGCAGCATTGGGACAGCATGCCCTTCCTGCAGCAGCACCCACCCTGTCAACCTCAGCAGAGCAGCCAGCCCACCTTGAGGGCCGCCATGGACGCAAAGAAGGGAGCTCCCGTGTACTCCCTGCACCCTCCCACGACCGCAATCTTGCCCGCCTGCCCCTTGTACTTGTCAGCTGCAAGGCAGAGCATAGTGGCAGCATCAGGGATGGGTGCAAGCCGATCGCCCATGTCAGGCGGCTTGGACGCACAGGCATGCAGTGCGATCTCTGTCAGGATTGTGGCAAGCAACATAACCCGTCCAGCACGACAACAGCAACTTCTCACGTGCCAGGTCGGGCACCAGCTGCGCCACACGCCGCAGCAGCTCCTGCTTGCTGGGCGCCATGACTCCGGCCGGCCCTGCCGCCGCCGTCGCCTCCGCCGCCAGGCCCCTGGCGGGCACCGGCCGTTGCTGCTCTAGATGACCTGTGAGACCTAGCGAGGTTCTGATGCTGGCGATTCTCCGGGCAGCGGCACTGAATATAGGCAACGCGCCCGGCACCCCGCGCGCAGGGCCCACGCAGAGGGCCTGTCGCATCTGTGATCTATTGTTCAGAGTGTCGCGACTGTGTGAGCGCGGCGGGACGGGCGTCAAAGGCTGGCCCAGCACCGCGGCCGCCGCCGCCACGCGAGCACTTGCATTGCACCGAGCTGCCGCACTAAACTTCAGACCTCTATTATTGCCAAGCACCTGTTTACATGCAATATATAAGCTGAGTTTACAAATAAGGATACTATTTCCTCACTTGCAAGGTACAGGCAAAATCACTGTGCTGCTGTGCCGATGCCCATGCCGGCGCCACCCTCCTCACGGCCCAGGCGGCAGTGCCTCCTGCTTCAGGCCAGACAGCTCAGCTTGCAGCCTGGCATGCCGCTCATCGAATGCCGCCATGGTTTCCTTGAAGTGCTGCCGCCAGCCAGCCGAATCCCTGCCCTTGCTCCCGCCGCCTGCACCGCCGCCCGCAGCAGGCCCCGATTGGCAAGCCGGCCCCAGCGATGGTCCATGCACAGGGCTGTGCACCACTGTGACTGTGACGGCTGGCGGCGGCGCTGGCATGCTGCCGCTGATCTGCCCAGCCGCGAAGCGGCGTGGGGGCAGCGGGGGCGCGGCAGCCGTGCGTGCTTGTGTGTCTCCCACCCGCAGCGAGGTGCCGACATTCAGCAGCACCCGCTCCAGCTCCGACTTGGCGTGCATCTCGCCCTCCAGGTACCGGCACACTGCCTTGCGCCACGCCCGTTCCTGTGCGCAGCGGCTGCGCAGCTCAGCCACCAGTGCGGGCCCGCTGCCGTCGGCCTGGAGGCGGGCCACCTCCGCCTCTGCCGCCTCGCGCCGCCGCCGCTGCTCGTCCCGCTCGTCCCCCACAGCCTTCAGCTGCTCTCCAAGCCGCTCTACCTCAGCCTGCAGCGCTGCGCAGCGAGCCCGCCCCTGCGCCGCCGCCTCCAGGCCTTCCTCGCCCTGCCGCCGCCACTCGGCTGCTGCCTCCTGCAACTGAGCAGCAGCGGCCTCGGCCGCATGCGAGGCTGCAGCGCTGGCAGCCAGCTGTGCCCGCAGGCCGTCAGCCTCGTTTCGCAGCTGGAACACCAGGTCAGCCAGCTGGCGGGTCTGCATTGTGCGGGGAATAAGTGGGTGGAGGCAGGAGTTGGGTGAAGCAGTGGTTAAGCGGTCGGGCCGGGAGGGCGGCGGGCACGGGGTGCAGGGCGAGGCATGCCGCCTTGGTTTGACAACCAAGCTGCCCGAAGCTCTCATGCCAGCGCTTCCACCCCCTCCACCCAAGCCCACTTGCCTCCTCAGCTTTGGCGGCTAGCTGGGTGTGCAGCTTGGCCACGGCGAGCAAGCCGTCGTGCCGCGCGGCTTGCAGGGCTTCCTCCAGCGCGCGGCAGCGGTCGTTTGCTTCGGCTGCTTCTTGGCGCAGCACCGCCGCCTGCCGCTCCAGCTCACGCATGTGCTTGCCCGGCGAGCGGGGAGCCGCCGGCAGCGGGAGCGGCGCCGCCTCATCCTCGTCGCTGCAGGTGGCGGCGGGGCGCGGCGGCGGTCCAGCGGCGGCTGCACCAATGCGGGGGCTGTTCGCGGCTGGAGCCGCCAGCATGGCCTGAATGTCCTTGAGCTCCCGAAGGAGCATGGCTGCCGCCTGCCCGAAAGTGAGTTGACCGGGCGGAGCCTCCGAAATGGGCAAGGGCCCTCCGGGAACACAATTGAGATTGTGTTGAGGCTGATACCCGCTTGGAAATGGAAAAAGAGCCAGTCAACAGGCCACACCGTCCATGCACGACACTGGGCAGCAGTCAGGGGTGAAGGGGCGATGCGCCCTCCCGGCCAGCACCTCCACTGATCACTGATCATTCGTTGAGCGTCATAGGTGCACAGTAGGATGCGCCCTGACGCCCAATGCTACTGCGCCTCACTCTAGGAGCGCCCATCACCACCTTGCTGATGCAGCACAGTCTCGTGCCCACTGCCGCTGCACGATGGGTGCAGCCGGGGGCGCCACAGCGCGGCCTGGCCCTGGCGCGCTCGGCACGGCCACCCTTGCGGCATCTGGCAGCCTCTGCGGCATCTGGCAGCAAGTTTGGGGCGCTGCCGAATGAGCCGGAGCTGCCATTTGCGGTGCGCTGTGGCCGGCGCCGCCGCCGCCGTCTGCTCTTGCGCTGCAGCTTCAGCTCTCTGTTCGCCCGCGCACTCGTGCTACTGCTTGCCCAGCCCACGGGCACGTTGCAATTTCCTTGGCAGTGGGCCAGACTGTGCTGCTGCTGCTGCTGCTTGTGCCCCGCCCTGCCCTGCTACCCGCCGTTGGCGGCGTTGGACGGCCCTCGCTCACCGGCTGATGCCCTGCGCAGGTCTATACGCCCGAGGAGAATGCGGCCTACTGGCAGACGCGGCCCGTGGCGGTGGTGACACGCACGCTGCAGATCTCAGCGGCGCTTGGTGGGTGCTGCAATGCCAATTGCCAAGTGGGCCTCTGGTGCTGCGCTGCTTCTGCTGCTGTGTATGCGGGCGGCTTGCTGCTGTAGGGCACCTGTGCAAACAGGCCCTGCACCGCTCTTTTCCACGTCCGCAGGCTCATGGCTGATGGAGGGGCGGCTGACCAACCGCGGCGCGGGCCAGCAGCAGCTGACTGATGTGCGGGCCGACAAGCTGCGCCACCTGCTCACCGAGCTGGGGCCCGCCTTTGTGAAGATTGGGCAGGCCATCAGCAGCAGGTGGGGCGCTGCCTGGGATGCTGGGCAGGGGTGCCGGCGGCTCTAGGGGACTTCTGCACACTGCATAGAGTCGTTCCCATTGCAACAGGATGGGTGCAGCCAGCGCTCACTAGCCTTGGTGGCTCCTACTTGGTAGCCTTGGTAGCCTTGGTAGCCTTGGCCGCTCCTACTTGTTTGGCCAGGCCGGACGTGGCCCCGCCCGAGTACCTGCGGGAGCTGGAGAAGCTGCAGGACCAGATCCCGCCCTTCTGCAACGACCAGGTGCGGGCAGCGTGGCCACTGGGCTGTTTGGGTTTCTACTACACATCATTGCCTGCAGTTTGCAGGGTGCTCCCCAAGCTGAGCGCATGCACAGCGCGTGCAAGGCTGCACGTTTCACGCAGTGTTGAGCAAGCTGCTTGCGGTGCCGCTGCCCTCTGTTTTGCTGCGCAGGCATTTGCGGTGATTCAGTCGGAGTACGGCGTGCCCGCTTCCCAGGTCTTCTCCTCCATTTCTCCAGAGGCAGTGGCAGGTGAGGGCTAAGGCATGCTGTAGCCGCTTGGCTGTTGTGCCGCCTGAATAGCATGTACAGACCAGTGGCGGCTACTGCTGCCGTATCAAGGCTAGTGTGGTGCTGCTGTGGCCAGACCATGCTCTTGTCTGCACGCCCATTTCTCCCTCTCTGCAGCCGCCAGCCTGGGGCAGGTGTACCGAGGAGTGCTGCGCTCTACTGGGGAGGCGGTTGCGGTGAAAGTGCAGCGCCCGGGTGTCGCCGCCTCTATCGCTCTGGATGTCTTTGTGCTGCGGCAGGTGCGTGGGGAGGAGTGCTGATCGTGGGGGCGGGCGCTTTGTAGCGTGTGGATCATGCGATGTAGGACAAGGTGCTGTGGAGCAGAGAGTCTGCATCGGCCTTGGGCTGCACTCACGCATGCATGAGGCCCCCACCCGCCCCCTTTCCCCGCAGCTGCTGGCGTTTGTGCGGCGGTGGCGCCGCTTCAACACCGACCTGCCGGGCCTGCTGGACGAGTGGGCGGCCTCGCTGTTCCGGGAGCTGGACTACCGGCATGAGGCCGCCAACGGCGTGCGTTTTCGCGAGCTGTACGGCCACATGGAGGTGGGCAGGGAGGGGAGGGCATGGATGAGGGAGTGTTTGGGTTGGTGGGTGCTGATGATGGGTGTTGTGTGTGACAAGCATGCATTGAGGGAGGCCGGGGGCTGCTCGAGTGGCCTCCAGCCCTCTAGTTCCTGGCACTGCTGCCGCCAGGGCCTGGCCAGCACCGTCGCATCACAACCTCCCACCCGCTTTCTTCTGCCTGCGCAGGACGTGTATGTGCCCCGCATGCACACGGAGCTGTGCACTCGCAAGGTGCGCCTGGGGCTGTGAGAAGATGCAGGTCCATGCAATTGTTTTGCCCACCATCACGCCCCTTCTAGCCTGTGGCATGCCTTCCCAGCTACGCCTTGTCGTCACCTCAACAGCTTGCGTGTGGCTGGGTTGCACCTTCGTCTCCCCAGGTGCTGGTGATGGAGTGGGTGGACGGCGAGCGGCTGCGCACCGCCTATTCAGCGGCTAGGGATGCGTCAGTAGCGACGATAGACCTGCCAGGGGTGAGCACGAGAGGGTGGTGGATAGCACAACCAGGCTTGGGTTTCCGGCAAAGAAGGCCTGCACGTCAACCAAAGCCTGCCATGTGCTTGTCCCTCAACTGTACCAACAAGGCTGCCACCCCCTCCGCCCGCCCGCCCAGGCGCCGTACGGCGGCGCCGCCAGCAGCAGCGACGATCTTCGGCTGGTGGAGGTGGGGGTGCGCTGCTCGCTGGAGCAGATGCTGGAGGAGGGCTTCTACCACGCGGGTGCGCGCGAAAAGGATGGCTGGGCGGAGGGGACTTCATCCACTGCTGGCTGCTGCTGCCGGACGGGGAGATCAGCACTTACCTCTCACCCGCTTGGCCCCTCAAACTCTCACCACACCCACGTGCCCACGCATCCACCCACATGCCCCACCCACTCTCCCACACTCAATCCCCGCCCGCAGACCCGCACCCCGGCAACCTGCTGCGCACGCGGGACGGCAAGCTGGCGTACCTGGACTTTGGCATGATGGGCGAGGTGGACGCCACGATACGCAGGTGGGGGCGGGGCGGGGCAGCAGGGCGGGGCGGGACTTGGAGCCAGAGCGCAGGGGCTGCTGCTGGGCAAGGGTGGGGCTCGTGACCAGAGGGCAGGGGGATTTCAGGCGGTTAATAGCAAGCCTGCATGGGCTTGCGCCGGCTGCCATTTCTGAAATGCACTCCTCCCTGTTCTCTCCACACTGCAGGGGCCTGATGCGTGCCACGCTGCACCTGGTGAATCGCGAGTTTGAGGCGCTGGCCGACGACTTTGTCACGCTGGGCATGCTGCCCAAGGCGGAGGTGCGGGGGAGAGCTTTAACTGTGAAAAAGTTTTTAAACTTTTAGACATGACGGCAGTGTTGGAACTGGCCTGGCTGCTGCTCCCAGCTGAGCGCTTCACTGGGGTGGCAAGAACGGGGCCAGTTAGCAGGTGTTGTGACTGCTGGGCTACGTTTGATGGCCTGCGAAGCACCTCGCTGGCTGATCCATGAGGCACCTAACAACGACCTCCTCTATCTGGCTGCCTCCTGCCTCCCTCCCTCCACAGGGCAACGAGAAGGAGGCGATCGTGCCAGCGCTGACCAGCGTGTTTGCAGAGGCGCTGCGTGGCGGCGTCAGTAACCTATCCTTTGGCGAGCTGTCGGGCAACCTTGGTGAGCCGGGCTGGTAGGGGCAGTGGGAAGGGCAGGCCTGTCCAACCAACACCTGCATTGCATTGCAGCAGCAGCAGCAGCAGCAGCAGCCAGGGGTCCATTCATGCATCCACATGCATGTGCCTTCCTCTCCCCTACACCCCCTTGCCCGCAGGGCGCACGATGTACCAGTTCCACTTCCGGATCCCGCCCTACTACACGCTGCTTGTGCGCAGCCTGTCGGTGCTGGAGGTGCGCCTGGGGGCAGGTACAACGGGCATGCCCTCCGCGCTGCACAACAAGGCGCATGTCTGCGGGCCATGGCATGGCATGGCATGGCATTGCATTGCCTTCAATGCATTATATTCTTGGGCAGCCCCACCGCGGCCAGCTTTCGCACGTGTTGCTGGGGAACGATCTCTTCAGCTCTCCCCCTCTCCGCCTGCCCCCATCCCTTGCACTCCCTCCAGGGCATCGCGCTGGCCAGCGACCCCAACTACAAGGTGCTTGGGGCGGCCTACCCCTGGATTGCGCGCCGCCTGCTCACCGACACCACGCCCGAGCTGCGCAGGTGTGCGGGAGGGCTAGGTTGGGAGTGCAGCCGTGCATGGAGCGGTCATGGTAAATGAGCTGGGGTGGCATTGCGGCTGTGGCAGCAATTTTCCCACAGGCTTGACAAAATGCTTTTCAACACCTGCCTTGTGACCTCCCTACCTCCCCCCAGCCATTGCACGAACCCAACGCCCTCTCCTACCCTGCCCTCTCCCTGACCCCCCAGCACGCTCATGGCGCTGCTGTACAAGGACGGCGCCTTCAACTTCCGCCGCATGGAGTCGCTGATCAGCCAGGCTGTTCGGCCCACGGGGCGGCCGCAGCCGCGCCGCGGCGCCGCGCCTCGACAGAGTGAGTTGGCGCCGCGCCTGGCGCCTTTGGGTTGCGCAGACGGAGTGCAAGGCAGAGCGCAGCCAAGCATTTGCCCAGGCCGACATGCATTGCCTAGCTTACCATCATCCCCCCAACCTGCCTGCCTCTCGCTACCATAACCCGGCCTGCAGGCCCGGTGCAGCGCGGCGACGCGCTGGCGCTGCTGCTGTCTCCGGAGGGCGAGTTTGTGCGCGGCATAGGTGGGCACTCGCTGTCCTAGAGTGTTTTGGTGTGGCCGCGGTGGGCTGGAGGAGGCAGCCCTGGCAGATATTGTTCTCAATCTGCTTGTTGCTGTCACAGGCTGCGCTCATACCCTCCCTCTTTACCTTTCCAACCAGGCTCTCTGTCTGCAACACCCCCATTTGTTTTTGTTCAGTCACAGAGGAGCTGGCCAAGGGCATCGATGCAGCGGCCCGGCTGGCGGCCGACAGCGCGGTGGGCACGCTGCGCCAGCAGCTGCTGTCGGCTTCGCTGCAGGCGCGCGGCGGCAGCGCGGCGGGCGCCGCCAGCGGCTCCTCGCTGCTGGTGCACGCTGTGGCCGAGGCGCTGGCTGCGCTGCCGCAGCTGAGCGATGCTCGGGACCAGGAGCAGGTGGAGGGGATCACCCGCCTGGCTGAAGTGCTGCAGGTGGGGGTCGGCAGATGTGTGGGGGCGGCGGGTGCACCTGCTTGGGCCGGGGAGGCACGTGAGCGGAGGCCATGTCGAGCGCAGCGCACTGAGGGGTGCAGGGAGAAGAGCAGTGGTGGTGACACAGCAGTGTTGTGGTGACAAGCAGTTTTGTTGCTGTCCAGCTGACCAGATTTCGTCGCCCCTTGCTGCCCCGCCCTCTCGTCAACAGGAGTCAACCGCGGGCCAGCGGCAGCAGCAGGGCGGCGACTGGTTCAACGAGGCGGCTGCCGCTACAGGCGCGGTGGCGGGCACGCCCTTTGAGACCGCCTTCAAGTCGCTGCAGACGGCCGCTGACATCCTGTCGTGGATTGCGGTGGAGGCGGAGGTGAGGGCCTGGGGGTGGCTGAACATTTTTTGGGGGTTTGGAGTTGCAGTGGGGTGGCACATGTGCTGCTGGCCTCTGGAGTGCTTTGGATGATGTGGGCAGTATCCCTGCGGCATGCCGCCAGCCAGTGCGTTTTCGTGCAAACAGCCTTCTGCCCATACAATAATGGCTCTTCTTCCTTCAACTGCTCCCCACGCCCCGTGCAGACGCTGTCAGCAGAGGAGCGGGCAGAGGCGCTGCGCTTGCCGCTCAGCATCGGGCAGGCGGTGGCCTCCAGGGCAACTGCACGCACCATTCGCTGGCTGCTGGTGGGAGAGGCGCTGTTCAACTCACCCGCGGCCGCCTCCCCAGCTGAGGCGGCGGCAGCAGCGGAGCGGGCAGCCAGGGCAGCACGCAAGCCGGCCAGCAGTACCACCGGCTTTGCAGCGGCGGCGGCGGCAAGTGCGTCTGCCCCGCCCACGCAGCGGCCGGGTGACCGCACTGGCGGCGGCAGTGGCGGCAGCGGCGGCGGTGGCTCTGGCACCAGCAGCTCTGGTAGCAGCACAGCGGCAAGCAGCAGCACCAGCAGCGGCGGCGACAGCAGCAGCAGCAGCACAGCGGCGCGCAAGCGGCAGCCTGAGGCGACGATGCGACCGCTGTCGCCCACTAGCAGCCGGCCTCCCAGCAGTGGGGGCAGGAGTAGCAGCAGCAGTCCGCTTGCAGGCCCGTCATACCGGGCTCAAGCAGCAGGCGGCACTGTGATAGTGCGGCCCACCGTCACAGCCGCGGCAGGTGGCAGCCAGGCGACAAGTAAGCCAGCAGCGGCGGGCGGCAATGGGGCATAAATGCTGCCTCGATACCTCATGTCACATAATACCTTGTGTTTACATTGTCTCAATGTGTATATGTGCCTGCCAAGCACTGAGCAGCCGCAGCTGCTCAGTGTGCCTTCCCATCACCCTCTCCATCAATTTTGTTTCCCCTTTCGTTCCCTCCTTGCAATCCTTGCTTGCTGCTGACACCTCTTTCCTCGCTCAAGCTTGCGGTTTGTTTCACATAACAGTGGTGGCACCCACTGTGCAACACGAACGATTGACAGGGTTCAACACAGCAGGAAGAGAGCAGGTGGAATAAGGAATTAGCACGCATGGTGTTGGATGGGCAAACTTGTTGACTTGAGCCATTCCACGCTTGTCTGGTTCAGTGCAGGCCCTGTCCTGTGTTACATTTGCTGATCGTATATACCAGTCTGTAAGCAGTTCCGAGTGGACATGAGGGCTAAGCACGGCCTCAGGCTCATGCTGCCTGTAACGTGCCGCCGCCAGCGCGCAGCTGCTGTGCTGTTTGGACGCACTGCCAGACGAGGATGCCGTTGAGAAGGGCCTGCACGGCAGGAGGGTAAGGACGCAGCACAACAGATGAATTGGCACGCAGTGGCATGGTCCCAGGCAAGCAAGCTAGCCGCACAAGTCGGCCGGCATGCCGGCACGCAGGGCACTCAGGCAGCCATCCACACTCGCTCCTCCACACTTGCCCCAACCCAGGCCATACATCACAAACACTCCCCACCCAGCCGTGCCTGCACCGCGGCGCTGCCCAGGATCAGTGGGTCCTTGACCAGTGTGGCGGTGGTGAACACGCGGGCCAGGTTGCCCACAAAGGACAGCGCACACGTGCCCAGCGACAGCTCCCCGCTGTTGCCGCGCCGCAGGTTGAGCAGGATCTGCGGTGGCAGTGGAGGGGGGGTGAGTGGTGGATACGCAGTGCAGCAAGGGACATGCCGCACCGCGCAGGCGGGCACGTGGCACTGGTGCAAGCACACTTGCAGTGAGAGCGACAGACAGCTTGGTGCGCCCATGCAACGCCTCCCTGCACACTTGCATCTCCCGCCCAGCCACCATCGCAGACCCCGCCCCACCTGTGGCAGGCGGCCGCCCAGCGCCAGCAGCGCCACTGAGCCGGTCTGCAGCGCAGTCAGCACTGCAGGCGGGCAGCCGCCGGCAAACAGCCACCAGCCGGCGGCGGCCAGGGCCGCACTGACCGCCAGCTGGGTGCCGCGAGCAACTGTGCCCAGCCGGAAGATGAGGCCAATGATGGCGGCGTTCTGCAGCGCGCAGATAGCTGCAGGGCAGGGGGCAGGCAGGGGCACACAGGGTGCCTCTCCATGGGTGCAGCTTGGCAGCGGACACAGAGCTGCAAGCAGCAGCATGGCGGCGCAGCATCACAGCAGAGGTGGTGCCCTGTGGAAGCCGCCATGCTGAGCTGTTCACGCGCAGCCTCCGCGCTGCCTTGATGCCACCTAGCCGCCGCACCTGTGTCTCCAAAGGTTGAGAAGGCATAGCCGTGCGTCACGTTGTAGGCCACGCTCACCATGTAGCAGAACAGCTCCGAGGAGAAGGAGGTGAGGGAGAGGCCGCGCACGCTGCAAACCACAGGGTGGCGGGGAAGAGCATGGGGGCCAGTGGCTGTCACAGATGCCAAGAACGTGGATTGCAGTGTGATATTGCCCAGCAATGCTGGCTACACAAAGACTGCGTAAGGTACAGCACCTGCAGTGATTGCAGCACAGCTGCACTTGTGCATGTCTGCAGGCCTGCATGCAGGTGCACCAACTGGCTGCGTCCCAGCCGCTTGCCCCACCTCACCTCTTGTTCTTCAGGATGCGCAGGATTTGTGGCAGGCTGCGGATGCAGCTGCCTGCAATCACCAGCCATCCCACCACCACCGCCAGCTTGGCTGCCAAGCTGCCGCCAGCTGGTGCCGCTGCTGCCGCCGCTGCTGTGGCCGCCGTTGCCATCACACGGGCAGCAGTCCGTTGCTGCGGCTGCCTGTGCATCGGCCTGCATGGCCGCTGCACATCAGCCGCTAATGCTGCCGCAGTTGCTGCTGAGGGGCTGCTGGCTCCTATCCGCTGGTTGATGCGAGGCTGGCGTTCTGCTGTGGCGGCAGAGGCGGCGGTGCCCGCAGGTGAAAGCACGGCGTCGGCCCATGGCGATCGCCGGCTCAGCTGCGTCGCCGGTCTCCGCTGCTTCAACCAGCCGCCGCTGCCAAGCCTGCGAGCACTAGGCGTAGAGTTCATCATTCAGCGGCAGCCAAGGCAGGGTGTGGCGAGCCATGCTGTCGCTCAAATGAATCGATCTCACCTTGTGGTGTACTGCAGCGAAGCCATCGTGGCTATAAAAAGCTGTGCGGGCAGAACCCAAGTCCCCTGTTCTTCACAAGGCAGCAGAACTTTGTTCGTGCAGCCAGATAGATGGGCGGCCTGAATGTATTGTGCTGATGCCGGCCAGCGAACGCAAGCGAGCAATTTCAGGCTGCAAGCACCCGCTGCCTTGATGCCTGCGCCCCGCTGTGCCCTCCCGCCGCATTGCCTCGTGATGCTCCTCTTCCCCCACCGCAGCCTTTGGTTTGCAAGCGCACTTTGAGACGGCTGTACACAGTGTGATTCTCAGCTAATGAAGGCTGCAGCAACCCTTCTCCGCTCCGCTACATCACTCCATGTCCATTTCCCCGCCGCCACCGCCGCCGCCGCCACCGAAGGGGCCCTGCTGCCGCTGCGCCGCCAGCCGGGATCGCGGCGAGGGGGGCAGCGGCTGCGCTTCCACTGGTCCTGTCAGCGGCTGGTACATCACCTCACGCTGCGGGCAGAAAAAGAGGGCGGGAGGCCAGCGGGGTGGGTGGGTGAGCGGCAGCAAGTCCAGCGCTTCTGATGTGCGAGCCTGATAGGTCGAGTCACCTCTCAAACAAGACTAGTCGTGCAATCAACGGCTCGTACTTCAGGGACGGCTCGCCAAGCAGGAACGAGCCAAGCCCCTACCATCTATCCTCCCTCCTGCACTCGCCTGCGCCTTGTCCTCTTCTATTGCCGCCCGCACCTCCTGCCGCATGCGCTCCGCCGCCGCCTTCTTGTCGCCCTGGCCCCGCTGCGCGAGCATGGGACGAGTGGGGGAGGGGGATGACTCGCAGCGGCTCGTGCAGCTGCATGCTGCAAGCCCCACACACCTCTGGGCTTCAATGCTGCACACCGGCACCGTGGTGGCCTGCTGTGTCCTCCACTTTGGCAGCCAAGGCATGCCGTAGAGCCTTCCGCACGTGCCCTGGCCTCGACTCCTGATTGACCCACCTTAAACTTGCCATGCATCAGCGCCTGTCCAGATCAGCAGCACACACCCTTCCCCCACACATTGAATTATGTTCCCAACCCACCTTGATCTTGCCGTCCACCAGCGCCGCCAGCTTGTCCAGCTCGGCGCACGCCTCCTCCAGCACCCGCCACTCCAGCCCGCCCGGCTGGTGCTCAAACACAAAGTACTTCTCCATCTCAACCACCTGAAATGGTGGCAGTGTGGTGGCAAGACTGGCCGGGTGGGCAGGCAGGCAGGCAGGCTGAAGAGAGGCAGGCACGTCGGCCAGCACACGAGGACAAGCAGCCGCTGCATGCCGACCCGTGCTCTCCAGCCGCGCCGCAGCCCAGCCCGCATGTTTCAACTCCCAGCACGCCAAGTGGCCAAGCACATTCTGCCCGCTTGCCTTGACGCGCCAGCCCGCCGCGTGCATAAACTCCTCGCCTCCGGGCGCATCTCGCACATGCCGCCCAAAGGTTGCATTGGTGATGCGAATCTGCAGCAAGAGTGGCCGCCGATCTACTGCTGGGCTCGTGCAGTTTGGTGCAACACATGGCGTGCATGCTTTTGCTCAGCGGGTCAGCAGAGGGGAGGGAGAAGCAAGCCAAGCAACCGGATTCAATTCGCACGCCCCAGGCACGGCACATCAGCAGGGTGAGCGACAGCACAGGGTAAGCATCAGCACCCGCCTTGCGGTACTTGTCCTCCGAGGGGTTGTCCCGCACGTTCTTGCAGATCTTTTGGAGGAACTGCACGGTTGGGCAAGGCAGGTACGGCAGGCATGGCAGCAGCAGTTGAACAGGCAAGGTGACACGAGGCGTGGGCCATCACATGGCGCAGCAGCTCAGCATGCTCACCCACAGTGCCCGTCCCTGCCCACCTGGGTGGTGTCAAAAATCTGCTCCAGCTTCCGGTGCTTGTCATCATTGAGCTGCAAAAGAGTTTGAAGCGCCAGGGATTAACGGCCAGTGCCGCAGGTCGAGAGCAGCGGCCTAATGGTGCCTGTTGCCGGTCGACCTGCCCAGCTGTTCATTGATCTGGCAGCTGTTGCTGTGCGGTTGGCACTCCATGCCCTCTCTCAACTCTCAGTTTGCCCTGCGCTCCTCCCGTGCAGACCGCACCTGCCAGTTCACCACCTTGATGAGCGCTTTGCGCGCCTCCTGGAACTTGGCCTCCTGCAGCAGCGGCAGGGCAGGCACATGGCAAGCGGCAGTGGCAGGGCAGGCACACGGCAATCCCTGAGGGCATTGCAGGCATTCCATGCGCTTGCGGAAGGAGCTGCGCCACACACCAGCCCGGCCACACCTGCTGCCGTAGCTCCAGCGGTGTCGGCGGCGGCGGTGGCGCCGCCCGGGCTGCAGCAGCAGCGGCGTGGTGCTCGTGGCGCCCCGCGGCCGATGCCCCAGGGTCGGGTGCGCCCGACGACATGAGCGGCGTGGCTTGAAGGCTGCGAGGCTGCAGGGTGGGGCGGCTTGCCGTGAGCACGAGGTCCCTGGAGTGCCGGGGGGCTTGTGACGGGCCTGCCTGTGGCGAGGATCGTTGACAGAGAGGTGGGCAGCGCAGAGGCGAAAAGACGGAGTGCCGCCCCTCCGCCGCCCCTGCTGCCGCCGCCCAGCAGGCAGCAGCCAGCTCACCCCAACCTTGCCCAGGCTATGTCTGCGCTGTTCTGTTTCATTGCTGACGACTTCACATGTTCTAGTATGTTTGTATCAGGAGATGTTGGGGGCTCCATTGGCAGAGCACCAAAGTGGTCCGAATGTCCGCCGTTGCTGCCATCCGCTGGGCAGCAGGTTTGATCGCGACAATCGGCTGCCGTTTGCATCAAAAGACAGCGCACTGAAATCATGAAACCCCCGGCATGTTTTATTGCCAGCAGCTCCACTTCCATCAGTCCGTGGCAGGTGCATCAGCACCCATTCCATGCAGCGGCGGCGCCGGTGCGGCGGCCCACGCTCTGCCCTGCTGGACCCTGAGCGCCTTGAGGTGCCGGTCTAGCAGCGCATCCGCCCATTCTGGTTTGTCTGCGTGTATACAGGCGTTGGACGCTCCGAACAGCCCCGCAAGCGCCCATGGGGTGTCGCCCCGGTGAGTCCCGCTGCTACGGCCCCTGCATGTCGGCAAACCCGGCCCAAAGCGAGGTCAGGCACGGTCTGAAGCGAGCGCCGACACGCTGCAAGCGCCCACCCTGCCCCTCGACACCCACGGATGACACTCGGCTCATCCCACCGTTGGTCCCCCTGGGCAGCTGGCAGTCCCGCTTGTGCATGTGCTCCCTCTGTTCGGTGCATCTGGATGGTGTAAGCAGTGGCCAATGCACTGCAGCTGTCGACCGCTTGGCACGGCGGCAGGGTGAGAACACGGAGCAGGACAAGCAGCCGTGTGCATTCCCTCTCATGGCCATGTGAAGTAGGATTGGAGATGGAGCAGAGAGAGGTCAGCATCTGTGGGGGGAAAGCGATGGATGGAGCTGAAGTGAGCTCGAATGGACAGGAAGTTGAAGGGGCGGCGGCCATGCGCGCCGCCAGGGTCACCCTGGCCACGGTGGCCCATGCACACTGCACACGCGCCTGCTCTTCACTCCCATCGCTGCCACGCGTTTTGCGCACGTCCTACTTTGTTGAGTGAGCGGTCGGTCGCCCCCGCAGGGTCCGTGCACGCCCTCGGACCTTCCTGTCCCCTTTATTTGCTTCCGCTCCCCTCTTTGGTACGCCAGTTGTCCGATGGCGTGTGGGGCACTGCCCGGGGTGGAGAAGCGAGGAGGGACAGGCGGGCGATGGGCAGACAGCTTGCGTGCAGATGGGTGGACAGCTGAAGGCACAGAGATGGGACTGCGCTCTCGCGCCCTTCCCCTGCTGCTGCATACCACGTTGGCAGCAATCATCAGCCCAATTGGAGCATCAGGGAAGCCTGCAGGCGGGCAGCGCAAGCAACCTCTGGGTTGCTTTTTGTTGGCAGCTGACTTGGTCAGGCGGCATCAAAGTTGATAGCACAGGCTGGCTTGCGCAGCTGCCCAGCTGTGCAACAGCAATGAAACGGCATCTATTCATTGAGAAGCAAGCTGCTCTGTTGTAAACATCATCTGGCACAGCAAGCGTTTAGGGCCGCTCCTCCTGCTCCTAGCCCTCAGCAGCTGCGCAGCACAACCCACCCAGTGCCCCGGCTACTCAGACCAGGGCCAGGGTGCAGCACAGCTCGTGTTTGAGGCGGTCATCCCTTCGGAGCACCTGCTGGACATATTCACCCCGCAGCGCTTTTCTGAGCTGCTGGGTCAACTGGTGGATGGCCTGCAGCTGGAGGTGCTGCGTGTGGAATCGTGAGGCGCACAGTGTTGTGCTTGCAGGCGGGATGTATGCGTCTCTTGCTGTACAAGCAACCAGCGACTGCGGCTACCTCTTGGCCAGGAGAGGCTTACATGTGGTTGACGAGGTGGCGAGCTGGCCGTCGCGGACCCACGCCACCCCTGCTTCCCCATGCTGCGCAGGAATGTGACAGTAGGTGGCTACAGCCAGGTTTGGTACGTGCCCCTGAGCACCGTCGATGGCAGGAGCCTCTTCGATGCCGCGATCCAATATCCATGGGGTGGCGAGGCACAGCTCATGTAGGCTGCTCAGGGGGGAGCCAAACCGGGGCAGCAGCGGCCGCCAGCTGTGCATGCAGCTGCATTTGTTAGCCACAAGGAGCGCTGGTAGCTGTGGACAGCCTGACAGAAAAGAGAAGTTCATTGCCTGTCCATCCCCCCACCTGCCCTGCAGGCTGTTCAACTTGACCGGGCCCCTGTTCGGTCTCAACCAGCTGCAAGGCGGGGCCACGTCCGGTGCTGCAGGCTGGGTGTCTCCACTCCAGGTGACATGACCACTGCTCAGCACTGTGTGCTCATCCTGGCCCTGCCTTGGCCGGCTGCGGCACGGCTGACCGACTCACGTTGCTGCCCCCACAGTTCGTCTGTGCTTGAGCAGAGCTTTCGTTGCTTCTTTGCTGTTTGCAGTTGCCTTACCCTAAGCCTGTGGCGATGCAAGCTGCGGCACAGTTCAATGAAGAGGCAGCAGCGGCGGGCAACTGGAACAGTTATGCGGCGCTGCAGCAGGCACGCATTGCATTTGCTGGTTACCCGCCCGGTGCTGCATGTCAGAGCACATGTGCCATGCACTCGTTGATGCTGCTAAAGGGTGATATGGCACGGACTTAACAAGCTTGACAAACGCCCTCCTGACTGGCTTGGCTGCAGATGATGCTCTGCAACGAGAGCTGGCCTCAGCTGGTCTTTCAAGATGCCAGCTTCACAGCGGCTGATGTCGGCTCCCTGACCCTCCAAGGTGTGCGCTGATGCCTCTGCTGCTGCGGTGGTGTGCACCTCCAGTCCCATGCCCTGGGGTTGCATGGCGCGGCGGAACTTGGGCCTACGGGTTGCCTTATACAGCAGACCATCAAGTGTTGAAGGCCAAGCATCTCCATGCGAACCACTGCTGCACCGCAGACATCGTCAATCGATCCCCAGCGCTGGCGCCGCTGTTCCCGGATGCCGCAAATCGAACCGAGCCGCTGCAAATGGACCTGCAGCCATCCTATGATAGGCAGCAGGTGAGGCAGTGCCGCAATCCGCCCCGTTGGTTCGCCTTGACAGTTCGCCTGCTGGCTGCATGCACCGCTGCCATCCAGGCTGCATGCTACAGACTGCGCATTGTCTCCCTACCCAGCCATGCTGCTGCCTGCCTCCTCTCTCTGCAGACCTGGCCGCTGCTGAGGGATGGCCAGGTGGCAGGTCTGCTGACGAGCACCGTCAGCTTTGCTTCAAAAGAGGATGCTCTGGCAGGTGAGCCACCCTGAAGAAACTGCCTGACCGCCCCGTTTGCACAAGCCTGTCAGCTGCGTGCCTGGTGTGCCATGCTGTGTGCCGCTGCTGGGCTGCCACAACACGACAGCCGTCTGCCCCCTTCAACCCCCGCTGCCCACCCAGGCCGAGATGCAGTCAGCGGATACATGCAGGTGCGGGTCAACACTCCGCTCTGGGGAGGGCCAGGCAACCAGGCCCCCATTGGCGAGGCGGCAGTGCGGGATGTGCTGACGCTCATGACTGCGCTGCAGCAGCAGCTGTGAGAGGCTAGCCACGCAGCGCTCGAGGCATCGGTAGATGCTGGGTGCGAAATGCCTGCTGCGGGTGCAGCCCGGCCAAAGCTGCCGACACTGACTGTGCTTGGGCTTGCAACGCGCCTGCCTTCTGGTCACCATCTCCAAAGCTCCGTCTACCACCCCGAGCTGCCCCGGTTAGTGCAAGTGCAGCCACTGCATGTACACTATGCTGCGCTTCCCACTATGTATAAGTATGCACCATTCAAGACAGGTGACAGGCGAGCGCAGCGCCAGACATGCGTACGCTCGTGCCTCCATCACTCCTCTCTCACGCTGACTAGCCTAGTGACCAGCAGCGCTAAAGCATCTGCTGCGGCTCACACCCGGTGATGAAGGTCTTGAACAGCTCCCTGCGCTGGCTGACTGCACAGCAGTGGATGTTGGCAGCAAGCTTTCAGGGGCAGGAGCGGTTCTGGCGCCGAATGGCTGGACAGTCTGTGCCACTCATCCCAGCAGCACCTGCTCCCAAAGCCAAGGTGGAGGGCGCGAGCAGGCTGGCAGCTGGGATGGGAACAGCGCCGGTCCCGCACAACACAGCCTGTGGCAGTGCTGGCTGGCGGCAACTCACGCTGCATAGTCCGCTTGTGCCCAAAGTCCTCCTCATAAAAGGCCGCCAGCGTGTCCAGTTGCGCATGCGTCAGCTGCAGACAGGCGAGGACGCACCAGGCGGCGGGGCAGGCGGGCAACAGTGTGAAAGTCAGCCAGGCCAACGAGCAGAGGCACTGGTGGCCACGGGAGGTTGAGGCAGGCTAGAATGCCCCCCTGCATATACAGCTGTTCCTGCGCTGGCTGGTTCGGCTTGCAGGAAGCACCAACCCCCCACCCACCAGGTGCACAGCCCTCCAGGTGGGAGGGAACACGCCAGGGGGCGGCTGCGCCCCAAACGCGCCCGCAAGCGGTGCTGCTGCTCCTGCTGCTGCTCCGGGCGGCGCCGGCTGGGGGTGGCGCTCTTTGCGCAGCGGCAGCATCGGATCAGCAATGGTGTTGCGGTGGTTTTGAAGTCGGCTGAGGGCATTGCCGCTGGTAACCAGCATGCCCTGCAACTCCTGCACCGTCTGCTGCAGGTTCTGCACTGTCTGCCGCAGCGGTTGCACCGCCTGCTCCACCGCCTGTTCCACCATCTGCGGCAACACCTCCTGTGCTATCTGCTGCAGCTGCTGCACGGAATCACCTGCACAGCGTGGGGCAGTGCAAAAATGAGAGCGGCAGCGGCTCAAGGCGGCGACGGCGGCGGCGGTGACGGCGGCGCAGAAGGGTCTCCAAACGGCTGGCCTGGGAGATTCCGGCAGCCTCCAACGGGTAACTTACCAGCTGGCGCCGCCATGCCGGAAACCAGGTTGCGCCCAGGTGCAGGTGTAACGCGGCGCCCGGCTGGGTTTGCCGTAGCGAAAAGGCTTGAGAGATGCCAATCCCCACGCCCTCTCACGAGAAGAGAAGCGCGACAAGTGCAGGTGACTTGCGGGGGCAGATGTGGTCGGGCGCCGCTGCGCCCGCCCCGCGAGGATGATCTGAGTCGGCGTGCAGGCGTGCTAGTTGGAGGGTGCTGGTTGTTCCAGCTGGCTGATGTGGGTGCGCATTGTGCAATTCGATGCCAGGTTGGCAACATGCCGCATGCTAGTCGGCGTATTCAGGCAGCCTGCTCCGCCAGCGGCACCGCGAAGCGCACCCATGTACCCGTTGTCGCTGCTCTACCTAATTTTTACAACTCGATAATGAAACATTGGTAACTGCCTGTAGATCACAAAAACAAGCAGCAGCAGGGAGCATAGAAGGAGCTGAAGGCATTCACTGAAGCAGATTGAGCGTGCAAAATATGCATGCATATGGGAAGCGACAACGCATCAGAGGGAGATGTTGTGGTTGTGTCAAACGTTTGGCTTGCAATGCTTGAGGATGCATTAATCGGATTGCTGAAGGTGCCTCTCGGAGCGGAGTGATAGGCAAGTGCTGCTCAGTGTCGGGAACAAACAAAGCATGTGCGTCACTCAATCAAGCAGACAGCAGTTTGGGCCAAAGCCGACGCAGGCATCGGGAAGCGGTGTTGAGTTTATGCGTTCAGGGGTTCATGCAGAAATATTGAACTGGTCGGATTTCAATGGATGCAGGCAGACTGAGCAGCAAGGGACACAATGTGCTGCAAGGCATGGGCGGGGATGGACAGTTGGGTGCAACCCTGCAGGCGCGCAAGCGACAGCAAGGCCGCCCGCACCCGCTCGCGCTCGGCGGCAGGCAAGTGCACCATAAGGCACGCCGCCTCCGCTTCAGAACGTGCGAGCACTGCGGGCAGCGCAGCCTCCAGCCCAGGCAGCTCATCGGGCAGCAGGGCCCACAGCTCAGCAGTGAGGGAGCGCAGCGCCACAAACTCAACTGCCATCTGCTGGACGCCTGCGGCCGCCTGGCGAGGGTCGGCGGCTGCCTTGCCCAGGGCTGCCGCCACATCGGCGGCATCGCCCACGGCCAGCAGGGGGCGCACTGCTGCGAGCGCCTGGGCGCCGTCCGTCGCGACGCGCTGCAGCGCCGCTTCGATGGGCAGCCGGCCGTTCTTGTTGGGGACGGAGGCCGCGGCAGGTGCCGACGCCAGGAGCTGCGCGATTGCGCCTGCGTTGCCCTGGAAGGCGGCGCACATCAGAGGGGTATCGCCGTCGCCGTCCTGCAATACGCAATGTCAGGAGGCAGGTTCAAGCTCAGCATTGGCATGGAGCTGGGTGGGCAGGGATGGGACGGTAACAAGTACCAGGTCTTTCCTGCTCAGATGTGGGAGAGGAGCGGCCCAACATGATGGGACAAATCCTTCCGCGTAGCAGGACACTACATCCTTACACTACATCCGTCCCCACAGCCAGCCCCTCACCTGCATCAGGCAGGCCTCGGGTGCGGCGGCGATGAGCCGGCGGCGGATCTCGTCGTGCACGGGGTCAAACCCAAACTGGGAGGCCCAGTGCAGGGGGACGTCGGCATTGGAGTCTCCCACCAGTGCGAGCTGGGGCATAGCCTCCAGGATTGCGGCCACAACACGGGGGCGGCCGGCTTGCGTTGCGGCGTGGAGCGCAGTCCAGCCGACCTGGAAGAGGCGGGTCAAGCGCACCGCGGCGGCTGCGGGTGCCTCGGCCAGCAGCAGCAGTGCAGACTCCTCATCGGCTTGCGCCGCCTCAAACAGGGGGGTCGCGTTGCACTGCGTGGTGGCCATGGCAGTCCAGGGCGCCACCGCCAGCAGGGCTGCCACAGTGGCAGCGCCGCCAGGGCGGGCGGCGGCCATGTGGATGGGCAGGCGGCCCAGGAAGTCGGGCATGGTGGCCGCAGCGGGCGCAGCGGACAGCAGCTGGCGGACGAGGCCCAGGGCGTTGGCGCCGGCCGCAGCATGCAGCGCGGTGGTGCCCTGCGGGGGAAGGATGGCCATGGGAGGAGGTTAGGGTGGAAGGGACTCAGGCATGGCTGCAGAATTGGGCATGCAGCGGATGGGCACATTTCGTTGCTGCAGCCAAAACAGTGGGGCGGGAGGCCTGTGGCGCCAGCTTCCAGGGAACGCTGAGTGGGTGACTTGACAGGGCATCTGTTGCTGTGAACACAATTGGCGACCCATGGCAGCCGCACCACAAGAACCCACCATGTGGTCGATGGCTGCCGCAGTCTGGGGCGCCGCAGCCAACAGCATGGCAGCGATGGCCTGCCGAGAGGTGGGCATGGAGGTGCCAGCCGCCACCCTGTGCAGCGCGGTGCGCAACTGCGCGTCGATGGTGGTGGCCAGGGCGGGCTCGCGCTCCAGCAGGCGCCGCACCTGCAACCAGACAGGGAGGGGGGAGGGGCCAGGGACAGTGGGACGATGGGAGTCCGATTGGTCAGGGATGGACACCCCAAGCATGCATGCATGCGCCGCGCCATTTGTTGTGTAGTAGAGTTCAGGTTCTCTGGGTTCCAGCAGCAGAGTTCAGCTTCTCCAAGGAGCCTTCCAGACTGCACACAGCTGTGGTGTGGGCTGTACAGCCAGCCTCCCCTCGCACCTTGCCAAGCTCGGCCTTGGCGGCCGCTCGGTGCAGGGCGCGCTGCTCGCGCTGCCCCATGGAGGCAAGGGGCGCCGCCAGGCGGCGGGGTGCCTAGTGGGTGTACTCTTCTACTGTGACCTGCAGGCAGGGAGGCAGGAGGAGGTAGATGAATGGTAGAGTCCAGGAGCTAGCGGGAGACGTCGAGCCCCCACGGCGGCGGCGGCGGCGCGCCCGGTGCCGCCGCAGCCTGCTGGGGCGCCGCGCGCAGCTTGATCACTTCCTGGTGTACTGCAACGCCTGTGGAGGCGCCGCAACGCATGCATGCATTGCTGCCGAGCTCACGCGGTTAGGGGAGGTGGCTTCTGTGCTGGGAGAGACGCCTCAGGCGGGGTCTGGTAAGTTGTGATCAGGCGTAGAGGAGGAAGGAGAGGTCGAATGTACGCGTTTTGGCCGGCCGCCGCCATGTGTGGGCCCCGCTGGGCGCGCTGGGACTCAACAACTGCCCCATGACTTCCATGTGGACCCATGTCAACCTTTGCACTAACCGTCTGGGTCATGAAAGAGCCAATGATGTAGTTCCAGTCCCGGCAGGCTGGGCTCCAGGTGAAAGAAGTCCAGGCAAAGTCCTCCAGTGCGGCGCCGGCGCCGCTGGCGGCCGCCTGCAAGATGGGCCGAACTCACCAGAGCCGCCTGCATTCTAGAGTTGTAACACCTACGTTGATCCACAATTTAGCGTCCAAGTATGCCTGGAGGCCGTGGGGCGGCGCTTGCCGCGGCAGTCTGCGTGCTGCTCGCAGCTTCTGTGGCTGGGCAGCCCTCAGAGTGCGTGATAAGCGACATGGCGGTGATCAATGACGCCCGAGCCGCCCTAGCTGCCGCCCGTCGCTGCCCCTTGCCGCCGCCGCCGTCGCTGCCTGCCGCTGCCCTCTGCTCACCAATGCCACACCGCCTGCTGCAGGGCTGCGCTGGAGGAGAGCGGCATCATTCCGGACATCATCAATGCGGTGTCCTCCAGCTGCGCAGCCAACATCACCCTCAGCTTCAGCGGCGCACCCGTCCTGGTGCGGTTCTGGAGGGAGCGCGTGTTCGCTGGATGGGAAGCAACGGGGGCATCTCGCTAGCCCACCCTGTGTGCTTTGTAAACATTTTCGAAGCAATACCACCTGTGCAGCCTGCTGGTGGCCGCCCGCTGCCCCAAAGCAGCTCACAGATGGCACTGTTCTGCCACGCGCAGGATGGCGAACTGCTCCCGCCGCCCGAGGCCGCAGCCGCGCCAAATGTCACCATTGTGAGCGGCGGTGACGCGCTCTTCACGATGCTGACCGTCGATCCTGATGCGCCAGACCCCGCCAACCCCACCAGGCGCAGCATTCTGCACTGGCTGGTGAAAAACGTGCCAGCCGGTGGGTCGGCCAGCGAGGGAACAGAGGTGAGTGATGTGAGGCATGCCATGTGCCCAGTTGGGAGGCCCGTGTGTTGGCGGTGACAGAGGCACTGGAGCTATTCATGTCCAGAGGGCTGTTGGTGAAGCAAGCATGAACACTGTCACAAGCATCACACTGCATGCCCAATGCGCAGGTGACTCCGTGGGCGGGGCCCCGGCCGCCCAGCGGCACCCACCGCTACGTGTTCCTGGCCTTTGAGCAGCCGGGGCAGGAGCTGCTGGAGGTGAGCAGCAAGTGCGGTATGAAAGATGCAGCCGCTTTGACAGCTGAAACAGTGCAGAGGGTGTGGCTCCCGGCGGGCGTGAGACTGAGCCAGGCAGCTGGCTTGCAGCGCATCGCCAGCGGCTGCTGCGCGGCTGAGCCATCTGCCGCCTGCCATGGCTGGCTCGCTGCAGGTTGCGGACCCAGTGGCGGCTGCCAACAACTCGAGGGCCAGCTTCGATGTGCGTGCCTTTGCCGCCCAGTACGGGCTGGGCGACCCGTGTGGGGTGGCCTGGTTCCTTTCACAGCCCTGAGATGAAGTGAGCGCCTTGCACATGAACTTTGGCGTACAGGTTGCGGCAACTTGCACAGTTCAAACTGACCGGCAGTCCACATGCAGCAAACGGCTGCTCATGCTGGCTTTGTATATTTGGATGCACATATCGGCTGTAAATCAACTCGAGCCACAGGCACAGTCGGGAGCCAATTGCCGGCGGCAGCGGCGGCGGTGGCGGCAGTGCTGGTCCCTTGTCCCCAGAGGCGGCGCCAAGCGGGGCACGGCAATCGTAAATTGGTGCACGAGGGCCTGAATTCCGTTTTCAAGCCCGCTTGGCGATTCCTAGGCAGTCTTCCCCCCGCTCATGTGCGGCCAGCGGGGCAGTGCCGAGCTGCAAGGCGCATGCATGCGCATCGAGCACATCGGCAGGATCGTTTCAACATAAACACACGTCCACGGCATGCGCTGGCCTTGAGCCGCCGCTATGCTCCTCACCGCCACCTTCCGCCTGCTTTACAGCAGCGAGGCGGGCTTCGACAGGTAGGGTAGAACAATACATGCATCATCCCATGCTGACCGGCCGCACTAGCGATGCAGCGCCGCCGCCGCCGCCGCCGCCGCCGCCGCCGCCGCCGCCGCCTGCCCGGGCCTGGTTGGTATTCCCGCATCCATCCTGTCCACTGCTGCGCGCCTGGTCGCAGGAAGCTCGAGGCTGCAGAGCAGCTGGTTGGCGCACTGCTTGGCAGCGGCACGCCCGATGCGGTGGCCGAGGCAGCTGCGCTGCCGCCCCTGGTGGCTGCGCACTACCTGCGCTCCCTGGTGGAGTGGAGCTGCAGCGCCCTGATCAAGGGCGGCAGCGCAGATGCGGGCGGAAAGAAAGCCAAAAAGCAGCAGCAGCAGCAGCAGGGCAGCCAGGCGGCACGGCTGGAGCCGCGCTGCTGGGCAGTGCTGGTGTCTGTGCTGGACTGCCACAGCATCCCGGCCAGCCAGCCGCTGCCGGCAGCGCTGCTTCCAGCTGCGACGGCTGCGCTGCAGCAGGCGGGGCAGGGCCAGGGGCCCCACGGCGCTCAGCAGGCTGAGCTGCTGCGCCAGCTGGCGTGCCTGCTGCGCCTGCTGGCCGGCAAGTTGGCCGACAGCTTCCGCCCGGGCATTGAGCATGCTGCCGCACTGGCCGAGGCTAGCCTGACCGGTCATGCAGCAGCACAGCAGACGGCTGGCGACAGTGCGCAAGCGTGGGAGGCGGCGGCTTGTGCGGCGGTGCGGCTGCTGGCGGCAGTGGCGGCAGGGCACCCCAACCAGCGCAAGGTGTGGGACGCGGCCGTGCCCCGGCTGCTGCCGCTGCTGGCAGGTGCCGCCTTCCCTGCAGACAGCGCGGCAGCCGGCGGCCAGCTGGCAGGCAGCTGCCTCCAGGTGCTTGAAGCAGTGCTGTTCAGCCAGCAGCATGTGGCGCCCCTTGCAGCGGCAGCAGCCGCAGAGTTTGTCGCAGCCCTGGCGGAGGCACAGGGCTGCGGGAATGGTAGCGGCGCTGCGGCAGCAACAGCAGCGCAAGCAGCAGCTGTGGAGGAGCAAGATGAGGCAGAAGAGGAGATGGAAGTGGATGAGGCTGCCGATGGGGGCACCTCTAAGCAGGCGCAGCGCGGCGCGGCGGGCGGCTATGCGGCGCAGCTGTTTGCGGCGCTGCTGCGGCAGGTGGCGGCACGTGAACTGCCGCTCAAGCTGCTGCCGTGGATGGCAGGCTGCTTCTGTGCGGCGCTCAAGCAGCACCACCGCCTGGCAGAAACAGGTGCGCGGTGTCGCGGAAACTGGAGGTAGATGCTGAGCCGACTTTGCATGCGCTGGATCACGTTTACGAGCGCAGAATGCCTTCCAGTGCCGGCTCTCACATGCCCATTAGCAATGTCATGCAGGGGCGGAGCTGACCAGCCAGGCTGACCGGCGCAGCAAGGCGCAGCGGCAGCAGGATGAGGAGGGCGGAGAGGAGGCTGGCACAGCCGGCGGCGGCAGCAGTCAGCACAAGCCGGCGGGCAGCAGCGGCCTGAGCATGTCTGCCGACTTCCACTTTTGGGTGGCTGTGCTGCGCACTCTGCCGCCGCATGTGGACCAGCAGGCGGAGCCAGAGCTTGCCTACACTGTTAGGTAACTGGGCCGAGCTCGCATGTTGTCGCATGTTGAGGAAGGAAAAGTGGCTGGGGATTTTGTGCGGGTGCATCAGCCAGCTGTGTGCTCGGCTGCCTGCCAACTGCTACCACTGGTTATGCCCTCCTATAACGCAGGGGAGTGGCGCTGCTTGCTGGCGCGCTGCGGCAGCACCAGCTGTACCGCCCCACCCAGGACCCAGCCGGGCAGCAGCGCTTGCTGCTGCAGCAGCTCGCAGACACAGCGCTGACGCTGGCACAGCAGCAGCATGACGGCAGTGCGGCAGCGGCATCAGCGCCAGCTGGTGTGGTGCCCGCAGCCCTAGGAGTGATCCAGGGCATCTTAGCTGTGGAGCACCGAGTGATTCAGCAGCAGCTGCCGCTGCTGTGGCCACTGCTGCTGCAGTCGCCCCAAGCCGCCACGGCTACGGAGGCCGGCAGCAGCAACAGCGCTAACGTGGCAGTCGCGGTGGCGTGCAGCCTGGTGGCGGCATTTGCAGAGCTGCGGCAGCTGGAAGTGCTGCTGCGATCCCTCACAGACGCGCTGCTGCAGCCAGTGCCCGAGGCCTTGGATGCCGCACCGGCGGAAGGGGCGGCAGCCGCAGCTGTGCTGGCCACCACCCGGTTCCGATCGGCCCTGTCCGCAGCGGTGCAGCAGCTGCCGTCGGGCCAGGTGCCCATGCTGCTGCGGCTGGTGGCGGAGGCGGCTCGCCGGCTGGGCAGCGCCGCACCAGCGAGCAGCCTGCTAGCTGCAGACCTTTGGTGCTGCTGCCTGGCCAGCCTGCACATTGACCTCACCACGGCGGCGGCAGCAGCTGCGGCAGCTGCGGCGCTGGTTGCTGCTCTGGCGCCCCTGATGCTGCCGCTGCTGTCGGCGGCTGCGGCTGGCGAGGACGGCACCGCCAGTGCAAAGAAGGAGAGGAAGCAGAGGAGGGGCCAGGCAGCCCAGGCAGCGCTGCTGCCGGCCCTGTTACGGCTGTACCGCCATGCGCTGCTGGTGCATGCCCGCTGCGCTGGCCTGCACCCCCAGGTGAGAATGTTTAGACAGGCTGCATCTGGAAGGCTAAGTGGCATGGGCCTTGCTGGTGGCAGCCTCAATCTTATTGCATGCACGACTCTAAAACTCTGAGGCAGTGAGCAGCTGAAACCGTTGTGCTGGCCGCCCTGCCTTGCACGCAGATCACGCCACTGCCGGGGCAGCACGAGCAGCCAGCCGACGGCAGCAGCAGCGCAGCCGGCTACTTTGCGCCGCTGCTGGGGGATGAGGGCAGCACACCTGACCTAGCAGCGCTGCTGGCAAGCCCAGCAGTAAGCGGCAGCGGCGACCTGCGGCAGGCTCTCCTGCATGCAGCGGAGCAGCGTGTGTGTGTGCTGCATCAGCAGCAGCGCTACCTCACTCGCACCTGCCCCGTCGCCCTGCTGCCGGAGCCTGGCACGGAGCAGGCCCAGCAGCAGGCAGCGCAGCAGGCCCGGCAGGAGCAGCAGGCACAGCAGCAGCTGCAGGCTGTGGAGGCCGAGCTGCAGCAACTGGCGGGCGTGCTAGCCACTGCTGTCGCAGAGGCTGCTGCTGCTGCAGATGGCAGCATGCTCGAAGCACTGCAGCTTGCGGCCGGTGTTCTGCCTATCCTGCAGGAGTGGGCACCGCCTGCCCCTGTGCAGCAGCTGCTGCAGGCCTGCCTGCGGCATGCCGCTGCCGGTGGCGCCAGCAGCCAGTCGGCGCAGCTGTGCCGGTCCCTGCTGCTGAGTGATGACCTGGTGGAGCAGCGGCAGCTGGCCGCACTCCTGCCGGCAGCAGCTGCGGCGGAGCTGGGGGCAGCGCTCAGGCAAGTGCAAGTCGGCGCTGATGCAAGTGGCGGGGCATGAGAGTCTGCGGCGGGTGGCATAGTCTGTTCCAATACTGTCCAATCTCATCTTGGCAATCCCTTCCCATGCTGCCTGCAGTGCTGCACTGGGAGGAGCAGGCGAGGAGGACGCCGATGGATCAGCCAAGAAGAAGAGGAAGAAAGGAAAGGAGGAGGGACCAGCGCCCGGTAGTGGCGGGCCCGCCAGCCCCCATGCGGCAGCCCTGCTCCAACAGCTGGGCCGCCTGGCAAAAGGCAAGGCTGTGAAGAGCGGCAGCTGGGCGGCGGCAGTCGAGGGCAGCAGCGCCAGCATTGCAGCAGCTGCAGCTGACCTGGGCGGCGGCAACAGCGGCGGCAGCAAGAAGCGGAAGCAGCAAGCGGAGGCAGCAAGTGCGGCAGGCCTGGAGGCAGTGCGGCGGCAGCTGCAGTTGCTGGCGCAGCTGCCGCTGGCCCATGTACAGCCAGAGGCTGCCGCTGGCCTTGCAGCTGTGGCGGTTGGTAGCCTGCTGTGCTGCTGGGAGGGCACCCTGGGGCCTGGCAAGATGGGCCGTGCGGCCAGCAGCGCCCTGCCTGCTAGCAGAGCGTGCCTGCAGCTGCTGGCCCGCCTTGCAGGTGGCAGCAGCAGTGGCAGCCTGGAGGGCCAGCAGCAGCTGCTGCCGGTGGTGCTTCAGGCAGCCCTTACCTCCACCGCAGCAGTAGCAGCAGCGCAGGGCGAGGAGGCTGGGGACACATCACTTCGCTGTGTGGCAGCCTCAGCAGAGCACAGTCAGCAAGTCATGCAGGCCCTGTGCTCAGCACAGCTTGCAGCCGGTGACGGCAGCGTGCAGAGCATGGCTAGCCAGCTGAGCGCGCAGCTGCAGCAGCAGCAGGGTGTGCAGCAGTGGGCTGGCGCTGTGCTGGTGCATGGCTGCCTGGCCGCCTGCTATGCAGCAGCACAGCAGGCCAGCCGTCGTGCAACAGCCGACATCCTTTGCAGCGGCAGCAGCGCGAACCATGAGCAGCAGGCCACGGCTGCCCTGATCGGCAGCACAGCCGCATTGCTGGAGCCAGCTGTGGCAGCAGCCCTGCCTGCCGCAGCGGAGGCGGCAGCAGCAGCTGACGGTGTCGGTCAGGCGGGCCTGCTGGCCGGCAGCCTGTACAGCTGCGCGGCGCTCCTGCTGCGGCTGCGGTGCTGTGACCACCCAGCGGCAGAGGCTGTGGAGCAGGCAGCCGCAGGCGGCAACGGCGGCGTGGTCGGCGCCATGCCTGCCGCCTTCCAGTCGGCAGCTGCGCTGTTGGGGCAGCTAGCATCGGACCAGCCAGGAGCGGCAACTGGCGCAATCCTCGTGCAGCCTGTGCTGGAGTTTGTGGCCGCCTGCTGCAGCATCACCGGGCGCATGCGGCCGGCAGCCAGCAGCGCGCACTATGCCAGCCTCCTAGGGCTGCTGTTGCACCTGCTGGGGCAGCAGCCAGTGAGCAGCACAGTGCCGCCCGGCAGGCAGACCATCCCCTTTGCTGCAGCCTTCCCGGCAGCAGCGGCAGCAGCGGCAGACGGAGCAGGAAGCAGTGCAGCACGGCCCTTCCTGCTGGATGCCCTGCGAGAGCTAGTGGCGGGCAGCAGCAGCCAGCAGCTGCTGCTGCCGCTGCGGTATGTGGAAGCAGCCCTGCCGGCAGCGGCCAGCAGCGGCAGCGGCGCCAGCACCGCCCTGCCTCTGTGTGAGCTGCTGCTCGTGCTGCTCGAGGCGGCCAGCGGTGGGCGGCAGCAGCGGCTACTGGCGCAGCACGGCGAGCGCGTGGCAGGCCTACTGGCCGGCTTCATCAGCAGCGCCGCCTATGGCAGCTCCCAGCCACCAGCCCAGCAGCAGCAACTGCAGCAGCAGGCACTGCCCGCCGTGAAGCAGCTTGCAGCGGCCATCCTGGCGGCAGGCAAAGGCGGCAGCCCAGCCGGTGCAGCCATCGGCGAGGAGGCGCTTGTTGCACCCGCCACGCCCGCCGTGCCAGCAGCGGCTGCAGCAGGCGCAGGCGCAGTTGTGGCGCCGCCCGCTGCCGAGGTGGCGGCGCTGTGCACAGCCCTTCGGGCACTCGAGTCGCTGGCGGCCCGGCCCAAGCTGTTCCAGCTGCCGGCTATGGCGGTCAGCAGCATGGTGGCCAGCGTGGCGGCCCTGTGGAGTGCCTATGCCGAGCAGGCTGGGCCTGCGGCGGGGGCTTCAGCCCTGCCGGGCTTCTGCTTCCGCCTGGATGCCACCCGCGGCGCCGGCCTGTTCTCCGGCAGCTGCCACCTCGTGCTGGCGCTGCTGCGGCACCGGCAGCAGGTGCGTTCAGTATTGGACCTATGTTTGCGTCTGTGAGGACGTCACACTCTTGTGTAGGGTGGCCTGGCTTGGCCAGGCCGGCACCAAGTGCTCGTGCTGCTCCTTCACTTGTTTCCATGAGACAAGCGGGCCTGCTTCCTCCTCCCTTGCAGGAGCTGCGCCGCTGCCTGCCGCTGGTGCTGCAGGCGCTGCGTGCGCTGCTGCGCTTCCTGGTCGCGGCTGAGCTGTCGGCGCGCCTGCAGCAGCGCCTGCCTGGTTGTGCGGCACCGCAGGCAGGCCAGGCCTTGCAGGCGCATCACTGGCGCGTCAAGTGTGCAGAGCTGCTGGCCTCTGTGCTCACTGAGCTGGCTGGGCTGAAGGTGAGGCGGGTTTGAGGGAAACGCAGCGACTGCGGCTGCTTGTTAATCCCGTTGGGTCAGGCACAATTTGGTTGCCGCTCACGCCAGTTATGCCTCACGACTGTCCACCCTCCTTGCGCCCTCGCTGCCGCAGGAGGCGGGTGTGGGCCGCTACTGCCCCCACCTGCTGGCCGACTATCTCGTGCTGGCGGCCGCTCCGCCCAGCGGCAAGAGCAAGGCGCTCCTGCGCTTCCACAGCCCCGCCCGCGCCCTGGCGGTGGCCAGCGGCGGCGGCAGCAGCGCTGCCACATCCGCACCAGCTGTAGAAGCAGCAGGCCCAGGTGCCTCGGGTGCTGCCGGAGCTCAGGCGTCAACAGCTGCGGCAGAGGAGGAGGTGCTTGCCGGCGAGCCGATGGGCCGTGAGGCAGCGGCTGCGCTGCGGCAGGGCGCCTACGCGCTCTATGGGGCCTGCTCCCCGGCAGAGGTGAGTGAGGAGCGGACTGTGTGGTGCCCTTGTGATGCGGTGGGTTGTTTGGGCGGTGCTCAGCAGTGTTACTGGTGGCCGCTGCTCGCGCTTGACTGCAGCACATGTTGGTGGCAATGCACATGACATGTATGTGTAGGCTTGACCCAAAGCACTCATGCTTGCCCTGACCCTTGCCACTGCAGGTCCAGTTCCTGTACGCCTCCCTGGCTGGCAGCGGCGGTGGCAATGTGCGCGGCGGCAGCGCAGCTGTGGCTAGCTGGCGCGCCGCGCTGGCCGCTCTGAAGGCCGACTTTGAGAAGCACCACAAGTACACCGGCAAGGTGTGAGGCAGCTCAGAACAGGACGTGCAACAAACTGGTGTTTTGGTCGTTGAGAAGTGTAAACCACCTACTGATTATCGCACAGTGTGAACCTGGCCAGCACAACTGTAGGGTTGCAGTGCAGAGTTGATGCTCGCACGGGTCTCTTTGTGCAAAATGCTGTCCTGAGGATCGCCCCTGTCAGCAGAATGCCAAGGTTGCTCAGTTTAGTTTACATCGGTTGCTGTTCAACTGGTGGGCAAAAGAGTTGACAGTCAGAAAGTGCAGAAGGGCTCTGTACGTAGGGGGCAGTACAAACGCTGAAGGGGGGTTGTCCCCAGGCGCGCAAGGCTGGGGCCAGCAGGCGGCCAGAGCGAGCATATCAACGGATTCAGTTGTCGTCGTCGTTGTCGTCGCCATTGTCATCGCCATTATCGTCGCCAATGTCGTCCCCATTGTCATCATCGTCGCCGAACAGGTCCTCAATGCGGTCCTCCAGCGTCTCCTGCGAGCGTGAGGACCGGGATGGCAGGTGCTGGTTCAGCAGCACACAAGAGAGCAGTCGCAGTTGCAGCAACACGGCAAGCGCGTACCACTGCAGCGTGCAAGGAGAGCACGGCAACATTGTGTGGCGGAACTGCTGCATGCGGCATACCCAGGAGCGCTGCGCTGTTGCTTTTGGCCGACCAGCAGGGCAGCGGGCTGACCATCATTGGTGCCACGCAGCACTCTACCATGTACCGATGGGATTAACCCCAGCTGAATTTCGAAATCTCACCATGGTGTCCTCCCGCGGGTCATCATCGCCAAACAGGTCCTCCAGGTCGTCGCCAATCCGCTGGCCATCAACAGTGACGCGCTGCAGCGAGCGGGGTGGGAGGGGCGGGCGGGAGACTGGTGGAGTGAGGGCATGTAGGTTTGAGCTGCGTATGCCGGTGCACACAGGCAAGAGAGGGGCGTGCCCACACTCTATGCATGCATGCCAGCACCAAACAACAAGCACCGACCCCAGCAGCTTCCCCGGCAACAGCACAGCTCTGCCCGTTTCGGCCACGCACCTCGATATCTACGTCAATGCCCCGCACGGTGCCGTCAGCTGCGCCCAGGGCGTCCACCTCCAGGTTCACAATCACCTCACGAGCAGACTCCTCGCTGCGGTGGTACAGGGGCGAAAGGAGAGAAGCGGCAGTCGGTACATAGGCTCAGCATGGCGGCCGGGAAGGTCTGAGCGTGTGCGGCGTGGCATGCAGGACGGCCCAGCCCCCAGCGCCACTTGTGCGGCGCCTGGCTGTTGACGCAAACGGCTCAGTAGCAGCGCACCCCAACCACAGAAGCAGTGTCACCCACCAGGAGACGTTGAGATACAGGCGGTGGCGGGTCTGGCCCTGCCAGTCCTGTAGGCAGGAAGGGGGGACCAGGGAGGGGGGGACGAGGTGGGCAACGGGGGGCAGCATCCAGTCATCGCTCGGGCACTGGCCGGGACCGCCACACAGGCATGGTCCCCCTGCCGCATCCAATAGAGCAATGTGCCAGCCAGTTGCTCACCCGTGGGCAGTCGACGACATCAGAAGCCTGCGTGCCACAGGTCAGAATGCCGGTAGCATTGGCTAGCTCCGACACCCGGGTGGCCACATCTGCGGCCAAGTCCAGGAGAGCGCCCGCCTCCACCGGCTGCCAGCCAGCGGCGCAGCGGTCGTCATCGTCTGCAGCAACGCCCCAGGCCGCGCCCAGGGCCAGGGCAAGCAGCAGAACAGCGGTGGGGCCGCAGCGGCGAGCCATGGTGGTGTGCTTGGGCAGGGAGAGGTGAGCGCAGGGGGGCAAGTCAAACCTGGGTGCTGCCCAGCGATCAGGGTAAAGATTGCGCAGAATGCGCAATTTGCGAGAATTTGGCGCCTTTTATGGCGCACACGGTCCGTCTGACGAGTGATGACACGCTGTGCCTGGGCGATGAAGCTGTCGGTGAGTGAGCATGCGCCGGCGCCGTGGCTGGCGGTAGCTGCCTTGGTGCGGAGAGTGGCGCCCGCCAGCACGAGCCTTACCCCAAGGGTCTGGGGCATCCAAGTGTGATTCGCACCAGCTCAGGGTGCAGTGGCACGCAAGCTGACTGCCTGGGGCAGCAACCAGCGGGTGAATGCTGCACAGGGCGTCAGCTTCCGTGGCTACCAAAACGGCTGCCGCCGGTCATTTGAATGGCATGTGAAGGTACCATGGCACCAGGGCTGGTATCATGCTGTCAGGGCCAATGCACACCACACATTAATTGCTACTGCTGATGGCAATGTCGAGACTGATGCAATCAGGCTGCCTTTGCAAGGGCGGCGCTGAGCATCCTGTTGGGCGGCCAGCGGGGGTAGCGGCAATGGCGGCAAGGCGGCCTGCTGGGATGCGATCGCAGCGATGGATGGGAACGCTGCAATTGTGATACCGCGCTTGTGCTAAGCCCTCCATTCCCGCGGGGAGGCAGGAGCGCTCAGCGACCGGCTGCTGGTGAGCGGCTGGTGAGCGTGCAGCGAGCGGTGGGACATGTGTGCCTCCATCTTTTATTGCAATGTTTCAATTCAGCTTTCCAGCCTGCCGGCGGGCCTGCAAGCACCCCACCCAACCCACCACCGCTGTCCCGCTTGCAGCCAGCGGCTCCAGCGATGCGGCTGCTGGTGTACATAGTGCTGGCCTTGGTGGGCGCGGCCACGGGCAGTGCAGGTGGGAAGGGGGTCCTGGCGGTGCCGACGCCGGCGCCGGCGGAGCGGGGGCGCTTGCGCAGTCGCCGCTACATGCATGGATTTGATCATTTGAGTGGGTTTATGGCTTGTGGCACAGCAGTTTTAGGTCACCAAGGCCATGATTTTGTGTGTTGCTTGCTTGAGAGGCAGTACTCGTCCAGCACTTGTATCAAAATGCAGCTGCTCGACTCAGGCCCACCCTTGCCCCTCGCCCCCCGCAGCGGCGGTGGGGGAGCCATCCATCGTTGCACCCGGCGGCCTGACACCCGAGGAGACGCCGCAGTTTGTGCTGTTAACGCATGACGACGGCATTGATGCGGAGTCGCGGGGAGCCATGCTCAAGCTGCTCAAGGGCAAGACCGCGGCCCAGGGCTGCCCGCTGACTGCCACCATGTTTGCGTTGATGGACCCCGATGGCTGGACTTGTGAGCAGCAGGGGGTCGTGGTGTGGGGATTGGGTGCGCAGGTGTGGCGTGGAGGGTGCATGAGGCTGGGCTTGTGAGCAGCAGGGGGTCACGATGTGGGGTGGATGTGTAGGTGCTGCATGCAGGGTGCAGTGAGCAAGAGACCTCTGCTGCAACAATCTCATGAACCAATCTCCTGCCCCCTGCCAGCCTGTGCCGAGGTCATGAAGGTGTACAAGGCTGGGCTGGAGCTTGCAGACCACACCATCAGCCACGAAAAGGTGCGCCGGCGAGCGGCGGCATGCCAGCCTGGCACAGCATGCGGACACAGGCTAGTGGTGCAGCAGCAGCGCTACCCGATGGCCCACCACCTGCAAGCTAGGAAAGCCTGTACTGGGCAAGTGCACACCCTCCATGGCAGACAAGCGCCAGGATGTGCCAGAGGTGCAGAAATGTATGCGCCACACGTATCAATCCATGCTCCTGCTCGTCCCTGTCGCAGCTACCAGGCATGGAGCGGTCAAAGCTGGTCAACGAAATCGTGGGTGCTCGGGACAAGCTGGTGGACTGTGGCGTGCCAAAGGTGCGGCTGCCTGCTGTGGGGGGAGTCTCGCACCGTGCGAGGCTGCTGAGGGCAGGGCCTGCTCACAAGGAGCTGCGAAGGGCAGGCAGCACGCTTGAAAGGAGAGATTGAAATTGGCCGCGAGTCGACGGATCTCCAAACATGCATCCCCGTGTCACCTCTGCGCCTTGCTTTTGTCTGCCGCAGGAGGACGTTGTGGGGCTGCGCACACCCTACCTCGACACCGACACAGCCGTGAGGGAAGTCCTGCATCAAAACGGCTTCCTGTACGAAGCTGCCCTGATTGAGGACTGGTGAGTGCAGCTGCTGGCTGCTCAAGGAGCGCCAGTGGTGCGAGACTGGCCCGCGTTGCCCTTGCCAAGATAGATCACGCTCGGTTTGCAACCAGCCCGCCTTCTTGCTTTCCTGCCACCTGCCTCATAACAGGAAGTGGAGCGTGTCCAAGGGCTTTGGCAACCGCATCTGGCCGTGGGACCTCAAGTACGGCATCCCCATCAACTGCTCGCTGTGAGACAGGGTGGGATATGCTTGTGGTGAGGGCCAGGCAGTTAGGTTGGTTGGTGGGGCAGGGATGGTCGAGTGAGGCAAGCGTCGGTGTCAAGCTGTCTTCTGCCAGCAAGCCCTGCATCGCCAGGCCTTCACCTGCTGCTCCCATCCCCCACACTACGCTGCCGCTGCAGAGCGGACCTGGTGCAGGAGACGGTGCAGGTGTGCGGCAAGAATGAGAGCTGGCCTGGCCTCTGGGAAGTGCCGACCTGGCGGCTCACAAACGAAACAGCCGGGGAGCGGCCCTATGCCATGGATCCCGGGTGAGCTGGGACAATGAGAGGCGCCACACAGCTTTCAGAGGAAATCGTTGGGAATGATGATGTGCACAGCACGAAAACGAGGGGCTGCCCCGACTCCCGCGCATGGCATACCTCACCTAGCACTCAACTGCTGTGCGCCGTATCTTCCCGCTGCAGCTTCGTGTACGAGTGCGGCACCGACGGCTGCATGTGCGCGGGTGGCTGCAAGTCGAGGCTGCAAAATGCGTGCGAATGCAGCTGTGAAGGCGTCTGCATGCGGTGTGCCGGACAACACAAGCTGCCATGTGAAAGACCGGCGCCCTGCTATTTGACAATTTGACATGCGTCCCCTGCAGGAACGACACCTCCTCTGTATTCGACATTCTAAAGGACAACTTTGACCGAAGCTATGCGGGCAACCGGTACGTGACAAGGCTTTTCAGTGCTGCAACTTGATGCTGTGCTTGCGAAGGCGGAGCAGCACGCCTTGCCTGGTAGCCGGCTCCATCCCTTCCACTGCTGCCCTGAATGCTCATCCATGTGTCTTTGTTTCCGGTCCACGCAGGGCTCCCATGCCAGTTTTCATACATATCTACTGGTTACAGGCTGAGGACAACACGCAGCAGCTGAAGGATTTCATTGGTGCGCAGTCGCATGGCTGGCAAGGCATTGTCGGGGTTGCATTGCAGTAGCCAGTGGTGAGGAGACCTGCCCAAGCTGCCTTAGGCATGTGCATCGGTGGGTGTGGCTGCCGCTGCGGTAGATGCATGGTGGGCTGCAGGGCTGCAACCTTGATTTGAATAACCATGCCCAATCTGGCGTTAGCCCCATGTGGTCCCTGCTGCATGCCATGCCAAAACCCGCGTCCAACAGCCAACCAAATGCTTCCCGCCCAACCAAACGCCTCCTGCCCTGCAGACTACACCCTGACCAAGCCCAACGTTTACTACGTGACCATGCGCCAGCTGCTGGCCTGGGTGCAGAACCCAGTGCCCGCCTCCCAGCTCACGCCAGAGATGCTGGGCTGCGGCCAAAAGGGCGGCCGCCCCGGCACCCTGGCGCAAGGCGGCGGCAACAAGCAGCGCCGCCGCGCATTGCAGTAGCTGCTACCGTGCATTGCGCTAGCTGCAACCTGATTTCGATTTTGAACCAGCATAAACCACACCACCAATGCATTGCCGTGCCCACTTGACACCTTCTGCCTTGCTTCATCCCCAAGCCCATTCTTTTCTTCAAGCCCCCACTCATTTTTCGCGCTGCACATTGGCAGCTGCACTTACATCACATCGCCCGCACTGCAGCCTCAACTTGCAGCCTGCTGTCCGCTGGCCGCCAACTGATCAAGCAGGGCCAGGAGCTGCCCTGCCTCCCGTAACTCCACAACTTCCACGCCCGCCGCTCGAAGCTGCTGTAACGCGTCCCCTTGCTGCCGTAGCCGCGGCTGGCCGGGCAGGCGAGTGGGCCGCCACCGCCCGCCAGGCCCTTGCACCAGCTCGGGCTCTGCGCCGCCGCTGCCCAGCTGCTCCAGGGCCTCTAATGCGGGCGGCTCCAGCACCAGGTGCCGCAGCTCGGGAGCCTGCTGCAGCAGGGCGGGCAGGCCGGCTGCCAGGGCGCGCAGCGCGGCTGCCTTCTCTCGCCCCATCAGCGCCAGCTGGCGGCAGCCGGGCGGCAGGCGCAGCCCGCTCACCGCCAGCAGCTGCACGTCGATGGACAGCTGCCGCAGGCTCCTGCATGTCAGTGGGTGGGTGGTGAGCCAGTAATTAGTGGTGGCAGCATCACGCCAGCCCACCCCAGAGGGGCCCTTCCGGGCAGCCCCTCTGCACACAAACTCAGGGCAAGAACCAGTGTTCAGTTCCCCCGCCCTGCTTGTTTCACTTGCCCGGGGAACCGCAGCTGCCCATCCTCCTCCTCCCCAGCTTCCAGCTGGTTGCCGTGGGCCAGCAGGCGCAGCAAGCGAGGGCCACCTGCGGGCCTGCCGTTGGCATTCGGCCCGCCCTGCTGCTGCTCCTCGCCATCGCTGCCGCTGCCTGCTGTGCCATGCTGATCGGTATCATGCAGCAGGGCGGGCATTAGCTCCTCCATGCAGCAGCCGGAAATGTCCAAACTAGTGAGGTGCGGCATGCGGGCCAGGCAGCCGTCAAACGCCTCGTCGCTGCCGTGCAGCGCCCAGCCTGCACAGCGGGGGTGGTGGGCAGGGCCGCAGCACCTGTTCAGGCGCCTGCATCCGCTTCAAGCACCAGAAGTAAGTGACATCAGCAATGCTTTAAAGAAAGCAGGACATCGCTCCGCTTGCTTGGCAACATGCACTGCCCCGCCCCACGGGCTGCGACCACCACCCAGTCACCGCGCTCACGCGAGCAGTCGTTGCCGGCAAAGGACAGGCTGCGCAGGCGTGTGAGCAGCAGCATCTCGGGGGGCAGCAGCCACGCCTCCTCCTCCTGGTGCTCCAGGGCCAGGCTGGTCAGCGCTGCGCATGGGGTAAGCGCAGCACGTGGAGTGAAGAGTGTGGACAGGGCAGCAGGCGCGGTTCCGCCGCGGGCCAAACCTCATTGAACCGCTTTGCACAGCTCGCTGCAGGTTTGCGCAACTGCGTGAGCAGCTGCCGCATCGCATGCCACTCATCCAGCCCTGCGCTCCTTCAACACCAGAAGGCCTCCTTTGCCCATCCTCCCTGTCCCACCTTTCAGGTGCCCCAGCGCCTCATACTCGGTAAGCAGCACGCCCTCGCTGACCAGGCCCCGCCGCACGTGCAGGCGCTGCAGCCCCGCCAGCTGCGACAGCGGCTGCGGCAGCCAGTCGCGGATGCAGCTCAGCTCCACGGTCACAATGCCCAGGGGCAGCCTGTGTGGAGGGGAGAGGTGGTCCAGCAGATGAAAGCGGAGCAGGGCTGTGCCTTGGGCGCAACTACAAGGCAGGCACGCAAAAGGGGTGTCAGCTTGTTTAGGGCACGCTGCCCCCCTCGGCATGCTACAGATACTGCATGCATGGCACGTGCTGTCCCGCCCATGCCGGCCCGGATGCCCACCTGACTGTGTCGGACAGCGATACCGCCTGCCGCGCCTCCAGCACCAGGGAGGTGAGGTGGCGCAGCGGCGTAAGGTCATGAGTCAGGCTCAGGCCGCCCTCCTTGCTTGACCTGGGGCAGCGAGAGGGTCAGGCAAGTTTTGGAGGGAAAGAAGGCATAGGCCTGGGCAGGCCAGAGTGCACAGGCAGATGTGCTTGCCAGCGGTGGCTTCCTCAGCGTCATGCAACAGACGGCGAACCCAAAATGCCACTCCCAGCCCTGCCTCCACTCGGCTCACAGGTGCAAGCTCCGCAGCTGGTGCAGGCTGCTCAGGAAGCTGGGCCAGAAGCCGCGGTTTGTGGTCACTTGCAGGGAGCGCAGCGAGGGAGCGGCTGCAAGGGCTGCGGCCGCCACCGCTTTGAGCGCCGCTGGCTGGCAATCGGGCGGCACTCGTGCAGACACGCTCAAGCTGCGGGTGCCGCCAGCGTGGCGCTCGCACCAGGCTGCCAGGGAGAGGAGCCGGCGCAGCTCCGAGCGGCGGCTGCCGTTGCGGTGGGTGGCAAACTCCACATGGCTCCAAAGCGTGCCGCGGTCGCCTAGGCCACGCCAGGCCTGCGGGGTGGGAGGCGAGGGAAACACAACTTGATGTGCACTCCGGCATGTCATGATTGGCGCTCGCCTAGCAACTGAGCAGCGCGTCGATCAGCACACACTGCAGCTGCCAGTTTCGCACTCTCGAGCGACTGCCAAACAGCGTCTGTCGCTGGCACCCCGCCCAGCTCATCCAAGGCCAAGAGACGCCACGCCCCAACACACAGGGTGCCGCCCACCTTGCACACCGAGGCTGCTGCCACCCTGTCACGCAGCGGCAGCAGCAGCAGGACCTGCTGCAGGCAGTCGCAGGGGAGGGCTGCCCAGTCGCCTGTGGCCTGGCTGCTGCTGCATTTCGCCTGCAGCCACGGTCGCAGGCGGCGGCGGCGGCGGTGAGCAACAGTCGCTTGCATGGCGGGCGCTTGATTCTTATCATACAACGAGTGGTCCTGTGAACATGCAGCATGGCAGTCAGAGCCAGGCAGTGCGCCCAGGCCGTGTGCAGGCCCCACCTCTCCGCTGCGGGGCCTGTGACGATCTGCCATGGTCGACAGCAGGGCTTATCCTAGCACACGACATGCATGGCCACAGAAATGGGCGAGCAGGTGAGTGCATGACGAACAGCGCATGGGCAATGCTCATATGCGCCTGGAGCTCACGGAGCGGACTGCTTTTGAAGTGACCGCACCCAGATCCTTCACAGATCATGCAGCAGTGGTCCACGAGCTGTCTTACAGCCCGGCCAGGGCAGGCAGCAGTCCGCCCGGCGCCCGCGCCAAGGGCGCGGCGCCTGCACCTTCGCAGCGGGCTCCGCTTCGGTGAGCATGCCGGTTGGCGGGGCTTGCAAGCACGGAACCCCGCTGTGTTGACTGGTGGGAGGGCTTGCTGAAACCCCGCGTCATCGCCCTCCCTGCAGCCCCACAAGCGCGGCTTGGGGATGGCGAGCAGCAGGCGCAGTCGCTGCCCACGCAGCTGGCTCGGGGGCTGGCTGCCGCCGCCGCCGCTGCCCTGCTCGCGCTGCCGGCAGCTCCGCCCGCACACGCCGACTCTTTGACCTTCCCGCTGGCACGCGACCCAGCCACGTTTGCAGTCCAGGTGAGAGGAGGCTAAGGAGTGGCGTGGCGCCATCAAGCTGCAGAATTGCGCACACGAGGGGGCTGCGCTGGGCGTCGTTTGTGCCGCGCCCTAGCTTCATCACATGCCTGCACATACGCACTAGCCAACATGCTGCTGCCTGCACGTTGTGTGACCTGAGCCCACCTCTGTGCCTACCCGTTGAGAGCAGAAAACGATGGTGGAGGCGTGGGCTATTGTGAACGAGACGTTTGTCAGCCCGCCGCCGCCAGGTGAGCCTCGGTGCAGCTGCGCTGCCTCGAAAACACTACGCAAGCCAACTGCCTCTTGTCAGGCAGCAGGGGGGGCACACTCGTCTCCTGCACAGCACGCGTGGTTCATCCTTTTTGTCCCCTCTCCTCTGCAGAGTGGGACGAGGAGCTGGTGGCGAGCCTGTCGGCGGTGGCGGACGCCAAGAGCGGGGAGGATGCGCGCAAGGAGATCCCCGCCCTGCTCAGCAAGCTGAACGACCCCTTCACACGCTGGCTGCCGCCCAAGTGAGGGGGCTGAGGGGCCCGAGGGTGGCGCGCTGGCGCTGGCCTGCTGAGGACAGAAGCAGCGGCGTTGCGCTTGCAGCTGCTGTGGCTGCAGCGCATGTTGCAGTTGCATGCAGACTCCCTCGCAACCGCCCTCACGCCGCCACCTTTCAACCCGCCCCCACCCGCCCGCAGGCAGTACCAGGACTTCCGCATTGGCAACGACGGCGCGCTGAGCGGCGTGGGCATGATGATTGCCAGCGACCCCGACAGCGGCAAGCTGGTGGTGCTGGCACCCATCAAGGGCTCGCCCGCTGAGGCGGCGGGCATCCAGCCGGGCGACGAGGTGGGGGCAGGGGGCAAAGGTTGGGGTTGGGGCGCCTGGTGCTGGCGTCCAGTGGAGCGAGGACTGTGCAGGCACAAACGGATTGTAAGCGTTGGGGTGGGCATGGCAGGGTGGGGCTGAGCAGCCCTTGAATAGTAGGAGCACCATGCCTGGAAACATGGCATCTGTGCAGTTGGATGCCAAGCCATTGGGCACTAAAGGGCACCGTGGCACCAGCTCAACCGCACCACCCGGCCTCCCCTCCTACCCACAGCTGCTGAATGTGGACGGCACCAGCACCAGCGGGCTGGACACAGACGGCGTGGCGCAGCGCCTGCGCGGCCCCGCCGACAGCAGGTTGGTTGGTTGGTGGGCTGCAGGGCAGAGGTTGGATTGGCGCTGGCTGGCCAATGCTGTGGTGCACTGTTGGCTGGCTAATGCTGTGGGACATTACATTCTGCTCTCACCGTCTTTCCACCTTCCTCTCGCGTGCTCGCTGCCTTGCAACCAATCCCTGCATCCCACCCTCCACCCACCTCACCCTCCCCACCTCGCTGCAGCGTGTGGGTCAAGGTGGCGCGGCGCCGCCCTGAGATCCCGGGCGTGGCGGACCAGCCCCCCGGAGTGGAGTACAAGCAGTTCAGGCTGCGCCGCGCACAGGTGCCCGACTTGCTTCTGACCTGCTTACTGGATGATTTGTTTCTTGTTGCGCTATAGTTATGGGCATGCAGTGAAGGTGGCTACTGCATGCTGTGCAGTATCCCAGCCACAGCCTGCCTGCTGCCGGCACTAAACCATTTTAATGGAACCAAGAATTCCAGGATTTTCGAAGTTATCTCACCCGTTTTCCCTCACCCCTGCCTTCATTTCTCCAGGTGGAGCTGAACCCCGTGTTTGCAACCACCATGCACCAGAATGACCACGTGTATGGTGAGCAGGGGACCAGCGGCTGCTCAGGGCAGGGAGGCTGTGCCACGCCCGCGGCGGTTACATGAAGGTGCCGGTGCGCTGCAGCCTTTCACCGGCCTCGAGAGTTGTCTCGCGTCTCACCCAACCCGCCTCCTGCCCTCGCAGGCTACGTGCGCCTGGTCAACTTCTCGCAGCACGCTCCGGTGGACATGAGCAAGGCCATCTACCAGCTCAAGGTGCGCCCACGTCCCATGGGGCAGCGGATGAGAGGGATGTGGGTGGCTGCAAACGGCCACACTCCTGGGGCGCATCTCTCGCTCTGAGGCTGCTCCGACAGGCAGATGAGCCGGGGCCTGGCTTTGCCACCCAAGAGCACCTGTTCCTGTGCATCCCATGCACCGCCACCGAGCCGAGCCGCCCTCTGCCTGCTTAGCCGCCCTCTGCCCTCCTCTTTCCTTCCCTGCTGCAGCGCGATGGCGCCGAGGCCTTCATCCTGGACCTGCGCAACAACCCAGGCGGCATGGTCAGCAGCGCCATGGAGATTGCGGGACTGTGGATCGACGGACCCGCCCCCGTGTTCAACGTAGAGGTGCGCACTGCGGCAGAGCGGGGGCTGTTGGACTGTGTGGGGGACAGCTTCCCTGCTGGTAGGGCGCTGCCGTAGCACGGTGACAGCCGTATTCAGCTGCATCTTCGGACATGGGAGACGTGCAAGGTCTGATTTCACGGCACATCTGCACCCCTGCTGAGCCTCGGTGTTTTCCTGGCACACCCGCCTGCCCTGCAGGACCGGGATGGCGTGGGCACGCAGATGGTGGGCCTGCGCGAGCCGACCGTGGCAGCCACCCACATGTGAGGGGCGGGTGAAGGCCACCATGCGGCGCTGCTCCATCTGCCTACATTGCTCTCGTGCCACGCCCCAAGGCCAGTCTGGCAGCTTGACAGCTCTCATCGTCCCCTTGACAGCTCTCATCGTGCCCAACCTGGTGGCATCCTTGCCTCCTCCCCCTCCCCGCAGGCCCCTGGTGGTGCTGGTCAACAAGCAGTCGGCCAGCGCGAGCGAGATCCTGGCAGGGGCGCTGCGCGACAACCACCGCGCCGAGGTGCTGGGAGGTGCGCCGCTCCCTGACACCTGTGCATTGCAAGCTTTGCAGGGTGCAAGCTGAGCTAGTAAGGTGACAATGCCGTGTCCAGCTGCCGCATGAGGCTGCGTGCATGCCAGTATCGCATGCATGCTACCACAGCAATGTCAACAGTGTCCAGTGCAACTGCTTGTGGCCACGCATGGTATCTGTACCTGCACGCCAACACGTTTGATTCATCAGCCAAGCATCCCGTGCGCCCTGCCCTGCCCTGCAGAGCCCACATTTGGCAAGGGCAAGATCCAGTCGGTGTTTGAGCTGGCAGACGGCTCCGCCCTCTTTGTCACCGTGGCCAAGTACCAGACCCCCGGCGGCAGCGGTGAGCTGGCAGTGCAGTGCAGTTCAGTTCGGTGCTACTCCGTGCCTGCGCCCTTCGGCTTGCCTGCCGGCGGTGGCTTGGAACATGCGGCAGCACTGGGAGGCGCCTCGCAGCTCGCCCGCCCTGCTGTCCCAGCCCTCCCATCAGCCCAGCCTCGCGCGCTGCACCACACCAATTCCTGCAGAGATTGACCAGGTTGGGGTGCAGCCCGATGGCGCGTGCCGCCTGCTGGGCAGCGATGGCCCCCGCATCTCCATGAGCGGTATCCCAGTGGGTCCCGGAGCCAGCGAGGCGGTGGTGGAAGAGCTGGAGACGGACGGTGCGTTGGTGATTACGTCGCTGGGGCGCTGGCTGGTGGCAGGCTTCGTACTGCTGGCTCTGAACCGCTGAGCACACTGTGGTGTAGTATGCTGTGCTGAGCTGCCTGCTGCTGCGCATGCAATTTCAAGTGAGATGCAATTCAATGCAACGGTCGCTGTGCACAGGCAGCATGCCTAACCCATTTGCCTCTCCCTGCCCCGTGCTCCCCTGCAGACTGCGTGCTGACCGCCCAGTCGCTGCTTGAGAAGAAGGTGGAGCGCGGCGGCCCCTCTGCCTTCTTTGCCTCAGCCAAGATGCGCAGCGCGCCGCCCCTGCTGGCCTCTCAGCTCTAAGGGCCAACATCGTCACCCCGCCTGGGGCAGCTGCTGCGCCTTGGGACAGCCGCGACAGGGCCCCAAGCTGCCCCCTTACCAAACCCCCCGCCGCCACTGATTGGCGGCCTCTGATGAGACGAGCATGCACACTGGCTGCTCGCCTGCCGGCACATTGTACACTCGATAAGCCGGCGGTTGAGCGTGTTTAGCTCCAAAATTCTTTCATGCGTTTGCGTGTACCCCTCCACTGTCCCTTCATTGCTCTCACTCCCCTTCTGCAGCCTGCTGACCGCTGCCCCCAGCCTCCCCTGTACACTAACCGACAGACACCACGTGTTTTTCGCGCCGCGCCCGCACTACTATGGTTGTCGACTCCCTTGCCCCCACTTGTCTTTCTCTCACCTGTGGATATGACCCAGCGCTGTTGCATATGTTACCGCTGCCCTCCCCTCTTCCCTCAGTGTGCCCCTCCGAAGACTGTAGACTCCATTTTCCTTCCCGATTGCGCATCGTATCACACCCCCTGCCTCGCCATGCATGCACCCATTGATGCCACGCCACCCACCATCGAT
>VFQQ010000394.1_pt1 | contig 91266 bp, 154 predicted proteins | sample 3512341 | NCBI WGS metagenome assembly VFQQ01 (sample SAMN10412373, study PRJNA504923) | tailings metagenome | isolation source: Relicate 2 Philex TSF1 revegetated site | place: Philippines: Tuba, Benguet | collected 2017-08-29 | reverse complement strand
GCGGGTGCAGAGAATAGGTGTGAGCGCACAGCAGACAGGCCCAGCAGGGGTGCACACTTTGCCCAATCATTGACCCTCGCTCATGTTTTTCCTGCCGCCCCCGTGCACCAGATTCTGTGGCTGGTGGCGCACCAGAAGTGGCGGCCGCCCATGCCGGAGGGCTGCCCCCCAGCGCTGGCCGACCTCATGCAGCGGTGCTGGCAGGACGACGCTCGGGCCAGGTGGGGGCAGGGAGGGCGGGAGGTGGGGGAGGAAGGCAATGCAACAGCCATGATTGCAAGGCGAGACGCCTGTGCAGATCACGTTGCCTGGTGGTTGTGTGTTGCATGCCCAGGGCTGGGCGTTCTGGCGTTTAGAACAGCTCATCTGCTAGTATGCAGGCAGTGCACAGCTGCACACACCCGCAGCCCCTGTGGTACGCCTGTTCACAGCCCCAGCCCTGTGCATGCCTGCTCACAACGTTACACCTGCCCTCTACCAACGCTGCTCCAGGCCGGATGCCGCTCGCGTCGCCACCGACCTTCTGGCCTTTGCCGACACTCTTGTGAAGCAGCGAGCAGCCAGCCTGCCGCCGCCGGACCGCGTCCTTGCAAAGCGAGCCAGCAGCCTGCCCCAGCCTGGCACAGTGCTGGAACGCCCTGCGAGTGTTCCGCAGTTTGCCGCTGCCCCGGCTGGGCAGCGCGCGAGCAGCCCGTTTGAGCAGCCGGGCGCAGCTGCCACATCCGGGCAGAACTCTGGCAGGTTGTCACAGCAAGACAGCACTGCTGCTGTTGCTGGCTCTTACCCGTCGTCTGCAGGCGAGCCGATTCCGCAGTCCGGCTGTGCCGCCGACAAGTAATGGCCAGCGATCGGCCGCCACACCTTGTTGAGAGGATTACACCCGCTGCACTGCTGTCAAGCACTTCATTCCATCTCCTGCATTTCGCACTTGCAACTTTTCTCCTTGTTAATGAGCGCCGATGCCTTGGCGTAGGCCACTTCCTGCCCAAAGGAACTTCATTCGCTTGCCTCTGTTGCCTCCCTGCACCCCATGCCGCCCGGATGGCGGCCTCTGCATGATTACGCTTGCCTTTTCACTGTTTTCCAAAGCTCCCACGCGTGCACAAGCGGCGCGTGGGAGCCTCCGCTGCAGGCGTTTCTCTGCTCCTCCCCACCCAACGTCCTGCTCCCTCAAACGTGCGTCCTCTCCAGCACTTCGTGCTCTCTCCACTCAAGCCGTACCAGCCGATTTTTTTCCATGCAAGTGGTTGTCCTGCCCTTGCCTCTCCTTGGGGCCCTGCATGACCTCCGCTTCTCCACTTGCCTTCATCCCGTAAGCCTCCTACTTCTCCGGCTCTTTCCCCCGTGCGCCCTCACCCGCTCATCCCTCCCCACCCCGCTCCCCCACCTCTCCCTTCCCGCTCCCAGCTTGACATTCAAGCCTGGCCGGGCATTGTCCGGCCAGCCCTATTGCGCCACCCTCCATACCTCCCCTGAACGTGCACTGACCCTTTTTCACTGCCCACATGCGAGCGCATCTGTGGTCCGCACCCTGCACCCCGTGCCGAGGGCACGTGACCGCACACGTGATGTTGCGGCCCATGCCCCCGCCGGCCCCAGTTGGCTTTCTGCTTCCCAAGTCGTTTCTTTGCCCACACAGCCCCCTTGTTCTACTGCTGTCCTCAGCAGATCATCACTCACAGGTACACTCCCGTGGACTGTAAACACACACACGCACACACACATGCGCAAAGCCTGGTGCTGTGGAACGTGCTGTGCACGTGAACTGGCCAGCCGAAGCAACGTCACAGGCACAGGCGTGGAGCTGCAAAGCATGCTGGTCAGCGTCTTTGCGTTGTGGCACAGCAGAAAGCGTAGCAGCGAAGCAAGCTGTAGCGAAACAGCAAATGGGCTGTGGCAAAGGGAGGGGGGAGCGGTGTGCCGCTTCACAGTGCGCGCTGAGCCCGCTCGGCGGCGGGCGCATGAGGTGCTCTCCTCAACGCACCACTTAAACCGCAGAATCGTTCCACACATCTCTTTCCTGAACCCACACAAACCTTCAGCACGCAGCCAGCCGCGCAAACCATGCACACGCAGTCGGCCACCCTGGGCGGCGCCGCCCTGCAGCAGCAGCGGCCCGTGCGCCAGCAGCGCGCGGCGAGCATGCGGACGACGGCGCTGTTCGGCAGGAAGGCGAGCACCGCGGTGGTGGAGGAGGCGCCTCCCGCCAAGCCCGCCCGCGGCGGCCTGCTCGGCGGCCGCAGCAGCAGCAAGCAGGCGGCGGCCCCCGCCAAGCAGCAGACCAAGAGCAAGGTCGACAAGGCAGCAGAGTATGAGTGAGTGAAAACTTGTGGGGCGCTTGTGGTGGCTAGAGATGGCGCGAGTGTCCGTCCAGATCGACCGCCGCCGCCAGGCGGTGCTGCTGCATCTGGCGCTGCCTCGGCCGTTGCCTGCCGCCACTCCACTCTCACTGTCCCTGCATCTGGCTCGTTGCAGGCGGCGGCAGGGCCTGTTTGGCCGGGCAGTGAGCGCCCTGGACTTTGCCGAGGTGCGAAAAGCGTGTGGGGTCGTAGAGCGCCCATGCGTGGCATGATGGGGGCGTGGTCGTGGCACGGCTCAGCATGGCATGCCGTGGCCGCGGCATGGCAGGAAGATGCGCTTGCCTGTAATCAGCTAAACGAAAAATTCGCCCCCAGCCAATATTGGCATCACGTAACAATGCGATTCGCGCCGTTTTGCAGGTGCGAAGCAAGAGCGACGCGGAGCTGCTATACGAAGCCAAATACGGCAAGCGCGGCGCTGACGGCAAGATGAGCCGCGAGCAGTATGCTGCGCTGCGCCGCCGCGTGGGCGGCACCGCAAAGGGTGAGCGCTGGGTTGGCAGCACTGTAACTGCACGAGCGGCATGGTGTGGGGCTTGGGGCGGAGTGCCAAGCTGCGACCGCGGCCTCCGGCCTGTGCTCGGCCTGCGCCCGGCCTGTGCCCTCAAAGTGAACCTGTTAACGTGTCCTCCGCAGAAACTGGAAGAGCTGGGTGGATGTGAAGGGCGAGTACACCGACCGCTGCCTCTTAGCCTACACCTCCTGAATCCAAGCATCCCCCTAATGTTGCTTCCCTTCCCGCCGCAGACTACTGGAAGGGCTGGGTGGATGTGAAGGGCGAGTACACGGACAAGGGCTACGTGGCAAAGGATGAGTCGGCCACCGCCACCTCGGTGCCCGCCCTGCCCTTCCTGGTGGGCACCGTGGTCGCCCTGTTTGGCGCCACCGCCTGGGTCGTGGCCTCCACCTCGTAGGCCTTCTATTTTACTTCCACGGCTCCTGAGCTGGCTAGGCAGCCTGCTTATTTCGGCCTCTGAAGCTTACGAATGCATTCCACCGTTCGGCAGCCCGCACCGCTCTGCTCCCCTCAACGCCGCGCAGCTGCCCGCCATCCTGCAATTTTCTAGCACCCCCCTGCTGGCACAGGGGCCTCGGCTCTCATTTTTTCCGCCACGCCTCACACATCCATTCCTGCCCCCCTGCGCATCCCAGCCTGGCATTCTGTACTGCTCTGTGCTGCCACATCCCTTGATTCATTTGATGCCTGCCCTGGGCACTGTTCCATCTGATCCATCGCTGCCTCAGCTCCGTATCAATCGTCAGTTGATTTGATGCGTTACTTCAAGTTCAAACCAGGCAGTGTTGCAAAGCCCCAGTGTAAACTCGAACAAAGTGGCCCGAACCAGCGGTTATTGGTTGGCATGTTGGTTGGCATGCAGCGGCAGCCGGGGAGGTCGAGACACGTGCGAAAGGCACAACCCAAACGGAAAAAGGCGGTAGGGCAGGGGATGAAACAGTTTTGATATGAAATGTCACAGGGCAGGGAGACAACGCTGCATTGCTGCAGGTGAAGAATGGTGAGGGGCTGAGGGCAGGCTGCTTGCCGCATGGGCGTGGGAAGCCAAGCTTTGCTGGGAGCGCATGAATCACAACAAGGAGGGAGTGAGAGTGGGAAATGAATCACAACTGCAGCAAATCAGGAAGAGGAAGGTGTGAGGAGCGCGGCCCGCTACAAAAACAACTTGACCCAACAGCGAATTCAACAACAGAGGGCAGGCAAGAAAGAGCACAGAAGCACAGCGTCTACAGGGAGGGAGGTGTCTTAGGTGTCTTAGTTGGACGCAGGGTCACTAGGCCACACATACATGGGGCAAACTAGAGCAACGGAAGGGGTCAGCTAATGATGGCAGCAGCCGTGAGTGTGGTGCACTTCAGCAAGCCAGCAAGCGGACTGCCTGCCTGCTGCTCAAGCTGTCGGCACCTTTGCTGCTGCCGCCGCGGGTGCCGCATCGGCCGCATGTTGCAGCGGCTCTGCTCCTGCCTCAGCCTCGGCTGCCTCCTGGGCTTCATAGGTAAAGCGCTCCTCGAAATCGATGCTGACTCCGCCAAACAGCTTGAAGTCGTTGGAGGGTTCCTCAGACGGGCCAGGGCTGCCGGCAGCTGCCCCGGAAGCAGGGTCACTGTTGCTGGCGCTGCTCACGCTGCGCCGCCAGCCGCGGTCGTGCAGGGTGGGCGAGTCGCAGCCGCGCGCGCTGCTGCCGCTGCCGCTGCGCCGCTTGAAGGAGGCCCTGCAGAGAAGCAGAGGCAGGGTACTATAATATTACTTCAGGGGCAGGTTGGCTCACAGTGCATTGCGGCGATGCTTGCATGCCTTGCACAGTGCACCGCCCATGCAGACACAGAAACGCTCCTTGCAACGCAGGCTCACATGCACCATCTTACAAGGTGCTTCAACCACCCTCCCGCACCTGATGCGGTGCAGCAGGGTAGGCCCCGGGCCGCCGCCGCCGCTGCCGGTGCTGCCGGCGGAAGCGTTGGACAGTTGGCGAGCCAGCTGCTGGGACTGCTGCGACTGCTGCTGCTGCGACTGCTGCTGCTGCTGCCGCCGCGACTGCTGGCGAACCAGGGAGAATTTGGAGAGCGTAACGCGTGTGGTCTGCACACAAACAGCACAGGAAGCACACTTGCGAGTCAGCTGCAAGATGTGCCATGTACCAGTGCAGCAGGGTGTGGAACTGAGTGCGCGTGCGCGTGCAGCACATGCTGGCGGCAGGGTGCATTGCATCTGAAGGCAAGCAACAAGAAGCACGGCTGACGCCCCCCCATGCAACCCTACTTGCCGTTCCCTAGTTTCACACCTGTGCTTCAGCTGCCAGGGCATCGACGGCTTGGTACAGCGGCAGAAACTCCTCAGGCAGTGCCACGCGGCCTCCCAGAATCTCTGCTGCCGTCACGCCATCGCCGTACAGGCTGGCGTTGAGGCGGTCGTCCACGTACGTGCAGCCGGCTGCAAACAGTTGCAGGGTCGGAAGGCGGCGGTGAGCCGGTCGTGCTTGGCAGTGTCCACAACCAACCAGCTCATGGCAAACTGACGCAACAGCTGGCCTACAGCATGACGAAGTTGAAAGTTGAGAGCACAGTGGCGCACCTCGCACCGACACGTCCCAGAACACTCCATCAGCTAGAGTGGCAGAGCATGTGCCGTTCAGGCGCACTGCACCGCCCTCTTTGTGCCTGCGCGCAGGAGGTCAGGCGGCAAGCATTACGGCGGACGAGTCAGGCAGGGCGGTGGGTTAGGGCCCCCATGGTCGTTCGAGGCCACAACACGCTGGACAAGCAGCAGACTGCAGCTAGCGATCTTGGCAAGCCCAACAGCACTGGGTGTGAGGCAGGCAGGAACCCTCACTTGGTTGGGTGTGCTGCATCGGGGTCAGCTCCTTCGGCGCCCAGTTCCATGCCCTGTGCGTTCTGGGCGGCAAAGGCCTGCACCTGATCGTCCGTCTGCGCCATCGGACAATGAAAGCGGGGGAAGCACACATGGGCAGGCATAAGACTTGAGAATGCAGCTCATGCATGCACATGCCGTCAGTCTCTCCAGGCAAATATTAGGATGAACGCCAGCCAATCTGCCATGTTAAAGGTGCGCTGTACCACAAACTCTCCCGCCCATCTCCGGCCCTCTGCTCACCTGCAGCACATGGCACGCCTCGATGCGCTGCCAGCCCAGCAGCAGGCCAACGCTGCCGGACCGCTGGCGCAGCAGCAGCGGCGCCGACCAGCCGCCGCCAGGCAGGCGCGCAATCAGCACGCCGCGGCCCCAGCTGTAGCCGGCCAGCGCGCCCGCTCGCTGGTTGGACAGAAACACCAAGCCCTGTTGGTGTGGGATTGGGAGAGCGGGCGCCAGCAAGTGTCACGCGGGCTCAGGCTGCAGCACTCATCGTCCAAGTGTGGGGCGCATGCGTTGAACGCCATGTGCATCTGCCTCGCAAGCCCACCCAAGCATGCCATCCCGTGAAGCCCCGCCCCGCCCCACCTTTGCAAAGCGAAACGCAGTCTTGGGCAGCTGCGGCGTGAGGCTGCCGCCGGTGGCGGGCGCGCCGCGGCGCAGCGGCGCCGGCCGCTGCACTCTGTCCAGGATCGACAGAGCTTCTTGGCAGCGCCGATCTAGCAGGGCATGGTGCCTGCCTGTGTAGGCCAGCGTTGGGCGGGGCGGGGTGGGCAAGACCCAGCCTGCAGCCGCGGCCAGTTGGTCCAGGCCTTCGCCGCTCCAGCAGCGCAGGCCGCCGCGAAAGCTGCCCTCCACGCTGCAGGCGCGCGACGCTTCGCGGCTGGCCAGCGGAAAGCCGCCGCGGAGGCCGCCGCCCTGCAGTGCAATGCAAGCAGACGGGTGGATTGGTGGAGGGGAGCATGGGGTGGTGCCGCGCAAGTTGGACCATGTTGTGGTGCATGAGGGGCAGTTGCTCGATTAGTCATGGCGAGCCGAGCGTGCGTCATGATACTGCCGCACTCAAGCCCCCCGCCCGCCATGCATGCTGCGCCGCGCACCTGGAAGGACAGGCGCTCCAGCCCTGGCAGCGGTGCCCGGGAGCTGAGCCGCTCCAGCAGGGCCAGTGGGGGCTGCTGGGAGGGCTGCTGGCTGGGTGAGGGGCTGGCCAGAGGCGGCGGCGAGGCAGCTCCCGGGCGGGTGGCCCCTTCCTCCTCAGCCTCCTCAAACAGCGCTCTCACAGACTGGTATGAGGGGCGCATGCCACCCCGCATGCTGCCCTCCAGGGATGACAAGCCACTGGGAGGGTAGCCAGGGCGCCGGCCGCCTCGCATTGAGCCATCCAGCGACATGGCGGCGGCGGCGGCGGCAGGGCCACCGCTGACGCAAACGCAGGCGGGAGCGGCGGCGGCGGGGGCTGCAGCGCCTGGGCGAGGCCCGCTTGTTAGGACGGTGCTGTGGCTCTTGTGGGCGCAATGCGGGGATTCAAAGAGAGCGCAGCAGCGGCTGGCGTGCGAGCAAAGCGGGCCGCCTTTTGGGGTGGCCTCAGTCCTGGCGGAACTGATGCGCCGCGAAACGGAAGGGATTCAATCCTTCGTGTACATGCATGTGCGATGGTGCATGCTGCGAGCCTGCAGCTCAAGCCGCTCAAGCGGCGGCTGCCCTAGCAGGAGCGCAGCAGACGCATGCGGGACAGACTTCCGCTCTCCGGCACGCTTGCAGGCTCATCTGATCACTGCCCATCACCACGAACAAGCAGGGGTAAAGCTCTGAGTCCCCCAACCCCGCGCTGCTCGTTGTCAAAGTTGGCGGGTGTTTCGAGCCGCGGCGCGCTTGCCTGAACGTCGCAAAGTGATCATCATGGCGTCAGCTTGCACCCGAAGCGTCGCAGCCAGCCTCGGCACCAGACCGCAGCTGCCCCACGCCTCACGGCAGCCTCGGCCCCCCAGGAGCCTGGTACGAGTACGAGCATTCCAGATAGATCGCAGGCAAGCGGGCAACCAGGCGGCTGACAGGCATGTGGGGGCGGGGCAGCTTGCCGCTGTCGGCGCCTGCGCCACTCGCCGGGGCGCCCGCACGGCCGGCTGCCCGGCTTTGCAACTCGCTGCGAGTTCGTGTCAACGGTGAATGGGCACATGCCAGCGCATCAAGAACACGGTTTGCTGCACACTTATGCCCCTTCCAGGCACCACATGGAGCTGCAGTGGCAGCGGCAGCTGGAGGCGGAGCGCCTGCTAGCAGGGGTGGCCGGCCAGCTGGCTGCGGGTGGAGTGATAGAGGTGCAGAGCCTGGAGCACCTTGAACGGCTGCTTGAGGAGGCGTCCGGCCAGCTGGTGGTGCTGACAGTGTACTCGCGGTGAGTGAGCAGGCAGAATGGGGCAGGGCAGATGGGGTGCAAAATGTGTGGTGCGGGGATGGACAGGGCATGGCAAGTGCGTGGGTTGCTGTGGCGGGCAGGGCAGGCAGTGTGATTGTGCATGGCTGCTGCGAGGGAGACGTTGGGCAGGGCAAGGTTTGTGTGATCCGCTTTCTTGGGGAAGCAGCTGCTGACGGGCAGTGGTTGCAACCATGATCGGCCATGGCTGCTCATGGCATGGCATGTTCGCCATGTGACGCCACGCTGCCTTGCATTGCAGGAGTTGCGGCATTTGCAAGGATGTGTTGCGAGAGCTGCTGCCCTCATTCAGCAGCATTTCAGACCGCTTGTGGCTCACATGTAGGCTGTACCATGCTGACCTGCATCCATGCTGCAGGACCTGCGGCATCTGCAGGGATGTGCTGCGAGCGTTGGTTGCCCTGATTCAGCAGTGTTGCGAGAATCGTGGCTGACATGTAGGTACCGTGCTGTGTTCTGTTGCATTGCAGGAGCTGCGGCATCTGCAAGGACGTGCTGCGAGAGCTGGAGGCGGTGTGCCGCGAGTCGCGGGAGCAGCGGGCGCGCATCGTCTTCCTCACGCACGACATGCAGGTGCGCCTCTTAGGCACGCCATGCAGATGGGTGGGCACTTCACACATGGCCATGTGATTGATTGGTTGGCATGCTCGCCATGCCTGTCATGGGGACTTGCAACTGCGTTGCATGCAGCATTGCTTGTTTCAGCATATCTGTTCCATCTGTGCCGGCCCGCTGCCGCAGGATGCGTTTGACTGGCCCTCCAACATCAGCCGCATGTACAAGATCCGCAGCAGCCCTCGCTTCCTGTTCTTTGTGGATGTGAGCACTGCTGCTGCTGCTTGTGAATGTTCACATGAGGGCTCACCTGAGGGCTACCTGTCCTTGGTCATGATGGCAGCCGCCTGCACGGCTTGCATGCATGGCTGCCCACATGTGGTGTGGGCATGTGCAGGCATGCCGCATGCATGGCTGCTCTGAGGGTGCTGGGAGTGGTTCCCAGTATGCCCCATTTATGTGGTGCGCAACAGTGGCACGCAGTGCGTGCCAGCGCCACCTGTGCCCTGCAGCCATGTCTAGGCGCCCAACTGTCTCTTGCCCCATGCCCGTCACATGGGCCGCAGGGCGCGCTGGTGCGGACAGCCAGCATGGCAGACAGCCGGCAGATGGCGACAAGCCGCACCCAGGTGGGTGGGTGTAACTGCTGTTGGGAGCGCACTTGCTGCCGCGGCGGGGCATGGCTGCTACTGGGCTGCTATTGGGCAAGGAAGGGCGCCACCTGCCAAGCTGACTGGCCGACCTCTGCCATGCTGCCCATGCCTGGTTGGTCATGCCTCCGGCCGGTATATTGCGTTGTCACTGCTCAAACTCAAGCAGGCATGGCAGCTGTGGCTGGTGCGCCACAGATGGAATAGCCGCCCCTCCGCCGCCTTGCGCCCTCCCGCCCATCACCTGCCACCTCTCCCCTTCCCGCCTTGCTTCAGGTGGAGCGAGTGCTGCACAGCGAGCACCGGCGTCTGCGGGACACCCTGTGGGAGCTGCTGGTTCGCAATACACCCTCTGCACGTAAATAGGAGCGGCATGAAGCCCACGAGCGATCCCCGCAACCGCCGCGTTGCCATGTACATTCTGCAATCAGCGAGCGCGCCTAGTGCAATCGATCAGCGCGCATGCCCTTCATGCATGTCCCTTCAGAGCAGTTTCCAGTTGCCACCTCCAGAGTTGTGTGCCAATGTGTAGCCGCCATCTGTACCCATCTGCCCCTGCGGGGCCCTCTGATGTAGATCTGCTGCCTGGTGTTTACCTGCGGCTGCCCTGTACCCTCTTTGCACCGCACTCAGTTGGCACCGAAATGAACCCGCACCCATGCACGCCCCATGTCATCTATCGCCCGGTGTAACAGCACAACAGTCAACGAGGCCTGTGAGCATGGAACGGAAGGCCAAGGGCTGCATGCTGCAGCAGGCTTGCGGCACTGACCAGGGAGTTGGGCCATGTGCGGCAGCGGTTGCGCCGGCGCCCGCCTGCGCAACCCTGTCGGCAGGCCATGCCGAGCCTGCCATGCGCCCAACTGGTGTTTCCAGCAAACCATGCATGCCAGCGTGGTCAGAATGCATGGGGGCAAGAGAAGGTGGGACTGTGCCGTGGCCGACTGCGGCCCGCCCCGCTGGCGTGGCGCAGCGCCGCTGCCCAAGGCCGCTACGGGCACTTGGCCGCCTGGTGCGCTCGCCATCGCCATCCGTGCAATTCCTCCTCGTCTGGAGCCACGGCAGGGCAGTCTTCCCGCCACCCGGTCCTCACCTGCCCGCCGTCTCTGGGTGCGGCACTGTGCCTTGCTGCAGCAAGCCTCCCGGCCTGCATCGACTGCCGAGCGGCGCCCCTCCTGCCAGCAGCGGTTGCAAGGCCTGCCGCAGCGCGCCGACCACCGTGCGCGCCTGCCCTGCAGCGGCGGCAGCAGCGAGCCAGGTGGGTCGGGCAGTCCAGCCCGTGATCTGTGGGGGTGGGGGGCGTGCGATCTCGACCCATTCCGTCGGGAGCGCGGTGTGCAGGAGCCCCGGCGCCTCCTGCGCGCCCCCCGGCCCGCCCAGGGCCGCTGATAATTCCAGCGGGCGGGTGTCAGCACCGCCGACACGCGCAAGGGCGCGCCCAGGCCGGCGACAGCGCCGCCAGGGTTTCGGCGCCGCACCTCCCGCCCGCCGATCGCGTTGACCGCCCCATCGGATGCCCCGCCCGCTTGCAGGCCCTTGCCGACGCCCCGCGCAGGCCACCGGCCAGCCAGGCAGCGCGCTGCCTGTGGCTGAGCCCACCCCGCGGCACCGGCAGCCCGACGGCGGCAGACGCACGCCGCGCCGGCAGAGCGGCGGCCTGGCGCCAGCACCCACCAGCCGGCAGCCATGGATCAGCGCGAGTTTTTCGCAGAGGCCATCGAGGCCCAGCGCTACAAGCTGACCGAGGTGATCGGCAAGGGCAGCTATGGCGTCGTCGCGTCCGCGGTCGATCAGTTCACAGGTGCGGTCGCTCCGTGGTGTGGGCGCTGTGCATGCCTGCCATGCTGCTCTCCGCATGAGACTGTTTAGCAGGGTGAGCCATTGATGCATGCATGTGATGCATGTGGCTGCACGCATGCATGCAAACGCTGAAGCACGGCTGTGGCATGGCTGCACCTGCTGTAGCCAGGCGTATGGCCATGGTATGGCATTGGCATGGTGCTGCCGTGCCTCGCTTGGCTGGATCGTGGCTTGTTCCGCATGAAACAGCCGCCAGGGTTCTGAGCTTGTGTGTTGTTGCTGCCTCTGCTTGTTGCAGGCGAGAAGGTGGCAATCAAGAAGATCACAAACGTGTTTGACCATGTGTCAGGTGCGCGCCGGCCGCTGCTGCTGCAGCTGCTGCCTCACCTCACAAGCCTGCTGGCGCACATGCGCAGCTCCTGCCTTGCTGCTGCTACTGTGCTACTGCATGGATCTGCAGCTGCGTGGCATCCATAGCCGGTTGTTGGCTTGCACACATGCCGATGCTGCCGTTCACCGCCGCCGCCGCTGCTGCTGCCATGCCTTGGGCTCAGTCTTATCCTGCTTTTGCTCCACTGTAATCCTACCTTTCCTCCACTGCCACAGACGCGACACGCATCCTGCGCGAGATCAAGCTGCTGCGCCTGCTGCGCCACCCCGACATTGTGGAGATCAAGCACATCATGCTGCCGGTGCGCCGCGCCTGCTGTGGTCACGCTGGGTGGAGGTCACGCTGGGGCAGCTTGTCGATCCATTGCATGCTGCCGGTGCGCCGCGCACGCTGTGGTCACGCTGGCCTGCGCCTGTTGCGGAGCACTGCCGGTACAGGTGGGGGCTTAGCACCCGCAGCTGCACCCGAGCAGCCCGAAAATTCAGCATGCCAGGCATGGCTGGCCATCTGGCAAGCGGCAGCCTGGGCGCATGCAGGCATGCAGGCATGCGGCGGCATAGTGTGCAGTGCACAGAGCAGACCGCCAGCGGCCCGTCTGCAGGCAGTTGTGGGGCATGGCCGTGGCATGCATGTGCGCCTCATTCGCTGTGCTGCAGCTCACCTGGTCGTCTGCATTTTGTCTGTCCTCCTGCAGCCGTCTGCGCGCTACTTCAAGGACATCTACTTACAATTACTAACTTTCCCTGATCACCCCATCTAACTGGCCGTCTGCATGTTGTGTGCCCCTGCAGCCGTCTGCACGCGACTTCAAGGACATCTACGTGGTATTTGAGCTCATGGAGACGGACCTGCACCAGGTGGGGCGCTGCAAACCTGTAGGAAATGATGTGCTCACGCGCTGCCAAACCAGGACAATCTGCACCTTCGTCGTTTGCCCTGACATTGCACACGTCTGCTTGGAGGTTCAGCGCTCACACCCAGCGTATCAACCCCTGCAGGTCATCAAGGCCAACGACGACCTGACCCCCGAGCACCACCAGTTCTTCCTGTACCAGATGCTGCGCGGCCTCAAGTACATCCACTCTGCCAAGGTCGGGGGGTGGACTGGCAGGAAGGTTGGCGCGGGGCATGCGGAGTGTAACAGTCCAACGGACCGCTTGCCATTGCCAACACGGCAACCAAAAAAAAGGGCCAACTGCTGGGCACCAGTCATTTGCCTGCGCCCTGTGCCACAGCCCCTCACATGCCTGCTTCCTGGTTCATGTGCCTCTCAGGTGTTCCACCGCGACCTCAAGCCCAAGAACATCCTGGCCAACTCGGACTGCAAGCTCAAGATCTGCGACTTCGGCCTGGCGCGCCCCGCCTTCAACGACATGCCGCAGGTGCGTTTCGAATGCAGCGTGCGGTGCCGTCTGCTGCGCGGTTTGCTGTGCGCTCTTGTGGCAGGCGCACGGCAACTTGCAGGAGGCGCGACCTCCTCTCTGTCCGGACTCCCGCTTCTTGCCAACACATGTTCAAGGGATATACCTATCCCCCCCATCTCACTTGCAGACGGTGTTCTGGACGGACTATGTGGCTACCCGCTGGTACCGTGCCCCTGAGCTCTGCGGCTCCTTCTTCGCAAAGTACAGCCCCGCCATCGACATCTGGTGAGGAGCGATGGAGTTGTTTGCTGCGGTGTGAGGTCTAGCGCGCAGGACGGCCCCATTGGCATTTCGTGGGGAGCATTTTTCCATGTTTGCAGACATGTTGCTGGCCTGTTGATATCGGGCAGTCTGCGGCTGCTACTGACCAGACTGCTGACCCGTCTTTTTCTCGTATCATTTGCAGGTCCATCGGCTGTATCTTTGCGGAGATCCTGCTGGGCAAGCCGCTGTTCCCGGGGCGCAACGTGGTTCACCAGCTGGAGCTGATCACCGACCTGCTGGGCACGCCCAGCCCCGAGGTCATCGCCAAGGTAACCTTTCAATGCTTTAACTATGCCTTCTCAACTTTCGGGCTGAGCGGTTGTGTCCTGGGCAGTGCATAGACCTGCTGGGCACGCCAAGGCGGGGTCTGAGACGGCTACAGCTGCCTGGCGGTTGCGCCCCTGATCTGTATGGTGCTGGTGCAATGTGCTCCAGCCTTGCTTCTTTGCTGTCTTGATGAGCATGCCAACCAGCCAGCGACCCCCGTTCTGTGTGTGCCAATCCCTGTCAACCTTGCAGGTGCGCAACGAGAAGGCGCGGCGCTTCCTGATGAACATGCGCAAGAAACCGGGCGTGCCGTTCGAGCAGGTGGGGCTTTGTAGGCGGGGCGGGCAGGGTGGGGCTGGAAGGCAGCAGCTCGGCAGCAACTTGACTGGCGTGCTGCGCTGCTGAGTGCAAAGACGCTTTGGACGCTATGGCTTGCGTCGTCCTCACCTGCTGCTGTTTTGTTGATGTTGCCTTGCTCGCTCCCCACATCTGCAGTACTTCCCCAAGGCGGACAAGGGCGCGCTGCGGCTGCTGTGGCGCCTGCTGGCCTTTGACCCCGCGGAGCGGCCCACCGCGGGTGCGTACACTAGAGTCCGATAAGCTGTCGTTTGCCGTGCAATGCTAGCATACGAGTGCCTGCTGTTGTCTGCTGTGCAACGCCAGCAGGCCAGCAATCAAGGCTGCCGCTGCATTGCGCCACCCAGGCACGAAAATGTTGAGGTCTTGTTTGAAGGCATCCTCCTGCAATTCTGTGTTTGTTGCCCGCAGAGGAGGCGCTGGCGGACCCCTACTTTGCGGGGCTGTCGCAGCCCAGCCGCGAGCCCTCGGCGCAGCCCATCTCCAAGCTGGCCTTTGAGTTTGAGCGGCGCAAGCTGGTGGTGGAGGAGGTGAGTGCAGGCCTTCAGAGGCAATGTTCCTTGCCTGCATGAGAAGCATGATTGCTGTCTGGTTTTAAAGTTTTAGTGGCGCAAGCTGGTGGTGGACGGGGTGGGTGGTAGCATGGTTTGGGTTGCACAGGAAGAGGGCAGCTGTTTTGCTTTGTTTGTGCTGTTGCATTGAAAGCTGGTGATTAAAAACGTGAGGGGTTGGGGCTGCAGCGTCAAGAGCGAGTATTGTTGAAGAAGCACGCACCCAAAGAAATATGCTCTCGACTGCCGCCGCAGGTGCGGGAGCTGATCTACCGAGAGATCCTGGAGTACCACCCGCAGGTACCGCCTGCTGCTGTGCACGCTGCGGTCCCTGCCGTGCACGCTGTGGCTGCTGCTGCATTCGCCTTGGCTGTGTGGCAGCTGCTGTGTGGTGTGCTTCTGGGTGCCACGTGATGCAGAGGCCCCGGCCATTTCCGCCAGCCACGTATTCCTGCGGCGCTCATCCGTTTGCATTGCTTGCCTCGCACTGCAGATGCTGGCCGACTACCTTGCAGGCGGCCACCGGCAGCCCAACTTTGTGTACCCCTCCGCGGGTGGGTGCACACCGCAGGCAGCCCAGCTGTGCACTGCTTGTTGCACCTTGCGTCGTGCAGCTGTTGACCATGCGTGCTGCGCCCAGGCCTACTCCGACTTGGCACAATGCACCACCACGGAGTCAAAGTCATGCTCCTCCCTGCCCTGTTGCTGCAGTCGACAACTTCAAGCGCCAGTTTGCACACCTGGAGGCGGGCGGGCGGGGGCAGGCCAACCCCCACCTGGGCCAGGTGCGCTGCTGGTGTTTGTTGGCTGTGATATCGCCATTGCTCGTGTCTGATGTTGTTGTGGCAATGCCCTTCCCGTGCCGTTCCCTCGTTATCTGCCGCGGCCGCACCAACATGGCTAGTGTGCGCCTTTTTTCGCCCGCAGGCCACCCCGCTGCCGCGGTTACACATGGCACACATGCCTTGCTTTATCACTGATCACCTCAAGTTACCCATCGCACCTGCAGGCCACCTCGCTGCCGCGGGAGCGTGTGAGCGAGTTCCGCAGCGAGGCGCAAAAGTACCTGGCGGCGCAGGTGGGCCTTTGCTGGCTGCGAGCTGCTGCCTTTCGTGGGAGCCCCCTGCAAGCGGCCGGCACATGTTGCACTAGTCGCCTGTTATTCTCAACGCTTGAACCGCTCCACCGCTTGATCCGACTTCCTGCTCCGCAGCGTGCGCCCATGAGCGGCGTGGCGGCGGCCAGCGCGTACAGCACGCAGCCGGGGCTGCCGGGTGGGCCGCCGCAGTACCCTTACGGCTCGTCCGTGGACATGGAGGGGGCGGTCGATATGGTGAGATGCCAAGAAAACCAAGGATGGGGTTGCTGCTGTGGGTCATGGTGGGCAAGCTTGCTGGTTGTGCGGCTGGAAGCAGCTGGGTGCAAGCCGAATGTGTGAAGTCACCCCGGCAGCACTGTTTTGTGGCATGCTCTTGCTGGTGCGTCTTACGTACCTGTGCTGCGCACGTGTGCTGCACGCCACTCCTCACACACCCTCTTTCCGTGCACTTCTGCCCTGCAGCTGGGCTCGTCTGTCGAGAAGATGAGCATGATTGACGCGCACAGCGGATTTCCCACCGATGCGTCCGGCTACATGCACCACCAGGCACGTGCATGTTTCTGTGGCTTGCATGGTTGGTTGGATTCACTGTTTCCAAGCTGTGTGTCCTCCGTTGCAAAGCGCGATTGTTCTTCAGACCCCCACCTGACCTCTCCTCATCCTCCGTGCACACTTGCCGCCTCACTATGTGCAGGCAGCCAAGCCGCCGCCCCCCACGCAGTATCCAGGCGCCGTGCCAGGCGCTGCTGGCTACGCACCCGCCAACAAGCACTTGGCTGGCGCGTACGCAGCGCAGCAGCAGCAGCAGCAGAACCTCATCAGGTGTGTGGGTGGGCTGGGTTGATGTATGGCGGTTGGGTGGCGTGGCCATGTGGCCATCTCTTTGGCACAGTCGCGGCTGTCGCAGCCTCCCCCTGGTTGGACCAGCCACTTAAACTCCGTTGTTGCCCACCCCCTGTGCAGGTCTAATAGCGCCGTCTAATAGGGCTGGCAGGGCCACGCAGCGCGCCCGCCCCCTGCCATTGCGGGGGCGGCGCAGCAGCAGCGGCCCTCTGCCTGGCTGGCGCACTCGTCTGAGCGGCACCAGCCTCGTGCCAGCCTCCTTTCCAGCTGTCCCCCTTTTGTTCCTTGCCTCGTGCTTGCGCTGCAACAAGCGATCCCATTGCCACCGTCCCGCTTAGCTCCATTTGCCTGCTTGCTCGTGCTCCTCTCTCCGATCTCCTAAACAATCCCTACCCACCCCCACCTGCCTCCCCAACCTTTGTGGCTGCTGGGGCCGGCACAGGCTCTTTTCCCTGCCGCCGTGCCGGCGCCCGCCGCCGCCGCAGCATCAGCATTCTTGCCTGCTCCGCAACACTCGCTCCACGCCGCAAAGCCTCCACGCCTCTCGCTCCTCTTTTTCACTGCGCTCCGTACCCTCCTCTCAACCGCCAGCCTCCCCCCTCGGCTGTCCACAGCGGTGCACGACTGGCGTTCAGCGGCCGCCGCATGACTTGTCTGCCGCTGCCGCCCGCATGCCCGCCGGCTGGCTTGCCCCTCTGACCCCGCTCACCCCACTTACTGCTGTTCCGTCCCTTACCCCTAACTTGTAACTGCCTCTCCCCTTGTCCTAGTGCGGACCTGAGGGCGGGTTTGGGTTGCAGAGCGGTGTCTGCCTGAGCGTCGTGGCGACGCTCTGTCGGCGGCATGGGAGGACATAGCGCCTGCTCCTGCCCTGCAGCCGCAGAATACGAGCCTCTAGCTGTCACTGAAGCAGCAGCAGCAGCAGCAAGTCTCAGGGCAAGGAAGGGGGGCGACCCTTTGGGCATCCCACCGACGCCCAGCCCACGACCCCAACCCGCAGCTTGCCTTGGACCGGTGAGGTCGCCTCAATGGTGAATGGCGCGCCGACTGCAGGCGCCTACTGTGGCCGGCCGGCGGCGGCGGCAGTTGGTCGGCTGCCTCCTCACCGCCCTTCTCCCAACGACGCTGCTTGCAGGCATTCAGCAGGGGTGCTGTTACCTGCTTAGCACACCATCATGGCCTCAATTGACGACATCCCAGCGCTGGTGCGCCGCCTGCGGTCACCGCGGCGGCTGGAGCAGGTGCAGGCGGCCATGGCACTTGAGGAGTTGGCTGCGCAGGCGCCATTGGATGTCAAGACTGGTGGCGGCTGCAAGGCTTTGACGCATCTGCTGGTCAGCAGCAGCAGCCAGACGGTGCAGACAGCTGCAGCAAGGGCGCTTATTGCTGCCCGTTACTGTGAGTTAGGCTACGCTTAGGCACTTGAAATGGCTGCAGATGTCGCGGCAGGCGTGACAGGCCGCATCCCCACCCTGCTGTCCTTACTGGCCAGCAGCGACAGCACGGTGCAGCAAGCGGCAGCATCTGCGGTTGCAGACCTCTCAGGCGATGTCACTTCCACTGGAGGTGCATCAGCCATCGTGGCGGCTGGAGGTGTGCCACGCATTGTTTGCTGCGTGCGGGAGGGCAGCACGCTACCAGCCCGAGTGCACTCAGCTGCAGCTTTGGATGGCATCTGCCGCAATCATCCTGAAGCTCGGAGCGCGGTGGCAGCTGCAGGCGGCGCAGCGGCCCTGACGCCTCTTTTGGACAGCTTGGAAACAGCTCAGAGCACTGCAGCAACTGCCCTGGGCTTTCTGGCAAGGGACTGCTCGGAGGCACAGCAGGCATTAGTGGCAGCAGGAGCTCTGCCCGTCTTGATACGGTTGCTGTCGAGCCAGCACGCAGCTACGCGTTCTGCAGCGGCTTTCACGCTGCTTGAGATGCGTCGCCATCTCTCAGCCTACTTGCAGCAGCTGGCTGACAGTGCTCCCTCGCTTGTGTGCCTTTTGACCAGCGGCATCTACCATGAAGAGGGTAATGCGATACGCCTGCTGGCCCAACTTTGGGAGCAGGGCGGGCAGCGGGGGCGGCGCACCATTGCGGCAGCTGGTGCAGCGGCTGCACTTGAAGGCTTCCTTTTCAATCCCAATCGGGAGGCAGCAGATGAGCCCTTTCTACGACGAGCGGCAGCGCTGGTCCGCTCCATAGCGCGCCTGCCAGCAGAGTAAGCAGTCGGCTGGAGCACAGCTGCATCTGCACTGGGCACGTCCATCCCCTTATGCTACCCAGTAGCCTTCCTTCCATGCCCTGACCGAAGTCTTGAGGTTTGGCTGACAAGTTGGCATGGCTACATCCCCCCCTGCAGCAATGAGGAGACCCATTCTGCACCGCTAAGCGCTGCTCAGCAGCTGCAGGCACCCTGCGCACAGCCGCACCTTTCTACCTCAATCCTGCCACCGCCCGCCGCCCGCCCGCCGCGCGTCTGTGCCGCCCCAGGCTGCGGCGCCACGAGCGGGCTGAAGCGCTGCGGGGGCTGCGGTTCCGTGCGCTACTGCAGCGCGGCCTGCAGCCGTGTGCACTGGCGGGAGCACAGGGCGGAGTGCCGGCGGCTGCAGGGGGAGCGGGCGGCGGCGGCAGAAGGGTCGGCGGCTGTGCAGCCATGAAGAGCAGTGCATGCACATGCACTCTGTTGTGACCGGCGACCCGTGTGCCTGCCTGTCTTCCTCTGCTTCAATGCCTCTGAGTGTGTTGCCTGGCTTTGGTCTTCCGTTCTGGCATTGCCTGAGAGTAATACATGTTACAACGGCTGCGCCATGACACGCTTGCCGGCAGGTCGCAGCCCGTTACATGGCATAATCAGCAGCAGGCTGGCAACTTACCCAAGACGTCCCACTGCATCGACTGCTCGCACAGCAAGACAGAGCAGGGAGGTTGATCATGATTCTCACGACAGCGCTGCAGCCGAGGAAGAGGCCGTTGCTGCAGGCGCTACGCGCCGGCGGCATGGGCGGCGGTGGCACAGGCATCCAGGCAAGCTGCCTGCCGTCAACGTCCTTAGCTCCAGCCACACCACCTGAAGCGAGCGCCCCACCACCTCCTGGGCTGGGCAGCGAGTGAGCAGACGGCAGGCGCCAAACTCCTTAATACCCAGCCTGCTGGCAGTTGGACGTGTGCCAGGTGCTCCAGGACGGTTGGGCGGCTGCCAAGGCGCTTGGCTGCCGTCCTGCAGCTGCCCGCTGGCTGGCGGCGCTCGGCCCCGCGCCTCACCCGCTTCTGCCTGCCGACACGCTCTTGCCTGCAGAGCCAAGGGCATTCCCAGCAGCCCTTGAGTCCTGCAGCACAGCAGCATGGCTTCCGCCAGCGACATTCCAGCGCTGGTGCGCCGCCTGCGGTCGCCGCGGCGGCTGGAGCAGGTGCAGGCGGCTGCCGCACTGGCTGAGGTGGCGGCACAGGCGCCAGCAGAGGTGCTGGCTGCTGGCGGCTGCAAGGCCTTGGCACGCCTGCTGGTCAGCGGCAGCAGCCAGACAGCACAGACAGCTGCAGCAAGGGCTCTGAATGTTGTTCGCCTCAGCCACTTGCTGGATGACGGCCAGAGGCTGGGGCTGGCTAAAGATGTGGCAGCAGGCATTGCAGCAGGCATCCCAGCCCTGCTCGCCTTACTGACCAGCAACGACAGCGAGGTGCAGCAAGCGGCAGCAGGCGCTCTTGCATACCTCTTCGGCGAGAGTGTTGATGCTGATGCTGCTGTTGCATCGGCCGTTGTGGCGGCTGGTGGCCTCAACTCTATTGTGTCCTGCGTGCGGGAGGGCAGCACACTCTCGGCCCGATTGCAATCAGCTGTGGCTCTGACCTTCATTTGCCGCAGCGACCCCGCAGCGCGTCATGTGGTAGCAGCAGCAGGCGGTGCAGCTGCCCTGATGCCTCTGTTGCATAACACCTTAAACTTTGCTCAGGAAGCTGGGGCTGTTGCCTTGAGCAGCATTGCATCTGACTGCCCAGAGGGCCAGCAGGCAGTAGAGGCAGCAGGTGCTGTGCCAGCCCTGATAGGGCTGCTGAACGGCAGCGAGGCCGCAGCTGTGCAGTCTGCGGCGGCATGCGTGCTGATTAGGTTGCGCTGCTGCCATCCAGCGTACTTGCAGCAGTTGGCTGGCAGTGCTCCATCGCTGGTACGCCTGTTGGCCAGCGGTACGCTCAATCAAGGCAGCAACGCAGTCAGCCTGCTGGACCAAATTTGGCAGCAGGGAGGACAGCGGGAGCGCCAAGCCGTTGCGGCAGCTGGCGCAGCCCCTGCGCTCGAAAGCTACCTGGCAGCGCACAGTCAGGCTGCGTCGCATGCGTTTTTTGTGGGGATGGCGGAAGAGCTGCTCCAGTTGCTGAACAATCTGCCTGCAGAGTAAGCAGTCAGAAGGCAGTTGGCTGAATGATTACTGCTCTGGGCAAGCTGGGGACCAGTCATGTTGCGTGCTGCTCACAACGGTGCTCTCACTCCCTCTGCAGCAGCGATGCCCAGCATGCACCACCCAGCAGTGCTCAGGAGGTGCAGGCAGCCGAGGCAGGGGCACAGCCTCAGCCCGCCACCTCACCGACTGCCGCCACCCGCCCGCCACGCATCTGTGCCGCCCCAGGCTGCGGTGCCATGAGCGGTCTCAAGGGCTGTGGGGGCTGCGGTTCAGTGCGCTACTGCAGCGAGAACTGCAGCCGTGCCCACTGGCGGGAGCACAGGGCAGAGTGCCGGCGGCTGCAGGCGGAGCGGGCGGCGGCGGGGGATGCCGCGGCAGCTGTGCGGCCATGACAACGAATGACACAGCTCTTCTGTCCAGTTGTACAGATCAACTGTGCACAGTGTGCATAGCCGATTGTCTTTGTGCACATCTGCTGCAATCGAGACGAGCGGCAGCCGGCATGTGTGGCTGGCGGCACCGCTGCCGCATGCTTCGCAACCTTCCCCATCGGGCTTTCGGCGGCTCTCGGCTTGCAGTGCACAACTCACCGACGCAATGGCGAGCGACTGGAGCGACGTCCTGCGGCCGTCCGGTGCGAGGGCTTTTCGGTCTAAGTGTGGCGGCGGCTCCCGCCCGTGTCAGGCCAACCACACGCTGCAAGCATCGGTCTAGTGCGATCGGCAAGCTTGAAGTGCGCAGTCGGCCCCACCCCACCGCCACCCCTTCCCCCTGCCCCTGCGTGCAGTGCAGTATGTCCGGCTGCTGTTCTGCGATGCCTGCGGCATGCGTCGGTGCAGATGAGCGAGCCGCAGCGCGCCTGCGCATCAGCTGGCCTCCTCCCCGCTGCCGCCGCCGTGCTCGCCGCCGCTCTGCAGCACAGTGCTTTGTGCCGCTGTGGCCTCACAGCACAAGCGCTCTGTACATGGTCCCGCAGGGTAATCCCTCGCAGCAAGTTGGAGGCTGTGTCGCAGCATGGGCTGGGCTACGCATGGGCGTCCTTCTGGCTGCCTGCATGGGGAGACTGCTGCATCGCCGACCCCGCCGCCTCACCAGTGGGAGAGATGCGGCTGGTGCCTGACGTGGCAGGTGTGTGGCCTTCGTTTCAATGGCTAATGCCGCGGCATGCAGTCTGAGTTCATCCATACCATACGCACAGGTCATGCATCGCTGCTGGGCGCTTGCTGCTTGCTGCCCTGCCACATGCCATGCCGCCCAGCCATGCGTGCACCCGCCCTCTCCCCAAGCCGCCTCCTTCAAGTCTCCCCGCCTGCCCGCTCTTGCAGCCACGCGCACGCTGCCCTGGATGCCCAACCATGCCACCTCGCTGGCCACACTGTCCTATGCACCGGGGCAGCCCTGGGAGTTTTGCCCGCGATCCGGTGGGTTCACCTGGGTGCATGCGCTGCTGCTGGTGACAAGTGGTGCTGCATGCGCTGCTGCTGCCATTAGCACTGCTGGATGCATTGCTGCTGCCAGTCAGAGCTCTACTGTATACGGTGCCAATATCTGCCGTGAAAGGAGCACACTGCCTGTCCTGCACAGCCTTGCCCTTCTGCTTGCCCACCTGTCCGTGCTGCGCAGCTCTGAAGCGGGTGCTGGAGCATGCGCAGGAGCAGCATGGGCTGACCATCCAGCTAGGATATGGTGAGTCATACCGTGCGGTATAACCGCCCGGCCCCCGGCTGCTGTTGTGCGGCAGGTTGAGTCGGCCTTGCAGCAGCTTGCACAGAGCTGAAGTTGCATCTTACTGCCGCAGAAGTATAGGACGCTGCACCCTTACAACACCACTCAAGCACTGACCGCCCTTCTGCCACTTTTCAGAGCTGGAGTTCTATCTGCTGCACAAACCGGACAAGCAGCAGCTGCTGGACAAGCAGGCGGCCATGGCAGCGGATGCGGCGCTGGGGCGACCGGCTGGCGGCAGCATGGCGCGGCCGCCCGTGCTGCTGCTGCCCTTTGACAGCCACAACTACTCTGGGGCGGGCGGCATTGAGGGCGCTGCGACAGGTGGTACTTGCATAGCAGGCTGGGTCGCTATCTGAGACACGTAACTCGGCTGGATGCTCTGATCTGTGCTTGCCAGGAGCTCCCTCTTGATGCCAACTTGCACTTCACCAGCAAATGCATTTCTCGCCAACCTGTGCAGTGCTTGGCGAGATGTGCGCCACGCTGGCGGCACTTGGCAGCAAAGTTGACCAGCTGCACTGCGAGTCAGGTGGGCCGCCCAACTTGGGGATGATTGGTTCCCTCCAGCACAACCTGGCCACGCTCTCTGTCTCCATGTCTCGTCAAGCCGCACTGCCGCTTGATTGCAACTACTGTATGCCTCTCTCCACCCCTCCACCCACCTGCCAGGCCCCGGCCAATTCGAGCTGGCACTGAGCCACACGCCGGCGCTGCAGGCAGCCGACAACTTGCTCTTCGCTCTCGAGGCGGTTTCTGCCGTGGCGGCCAAGCACGACCTCGTGGCATCGTTCCTGCCAAAGCTATTCCCTGAAGAGGCTGCCAGTGGGCGGCACTGCCACTTTTCGCTGTGGCGCGGCGACGTGAATCTGCTGGCCCACGAAGCAGCCCCTGCCGCTGCAGCGGCGGGCACCGCAGCGCCGCCACCTGGCAAAGGCTCTCCAGCGGTGCAGGGGCTGTGCCCGGAGGGAGAAGCCTTCTTGGCGGGAGTGCTGCAGCACCTGCCAGCGCTCATGGTGTTCACCACGCCTTCGCCCAATTCGTACCGCCGGCTGGCGCCCCACTGCTGGGCGGGAGCATTCCAGGTGTGCGCGGTTGCGTGGTATTTTGGGGCAGCCCTGGGTGAGCATGGGCGAAAGAGGAGGAGAGTGCTCCACGGAGTGTGTATCCGCTTTGCACTGAAGAGGCGCCAGGCCGTGTGACTGCCCAGCTGAGCTGGCACTATCCTGCCCGGCAACTGCATCCCCCCTGCCGCAGTGCTTTGGCCCGCAAAACCGCGAGGCGCCGCTGCGCCTGTGCTCCACTTCTGGCTGCCCGGCTGCCGCAAACTGTGAGTTGAAGACCTCGGATGGCACTGCCAACCCACACCTGGCGGCAGCGGCACTCATTGGTGGGTTTTGGGGGAGGCGTTTAGTGGGTGCACCTTGGCAGGGCAATTGTGTGGGTCGGATGCAGGCAGCAGCACGCGGCAGGGTGTGGTGCCTGCCCGCCTTCCTGCTTGCCATCGGCTTCTACCACGTTCATGGCTTGCCCGCTACACGGCATGCACACACCGGTTTGCAGCGCTTCACTTCCCTGTCCTGCAGTGGCGGGCTTGCTGGGAGTGCGGCAGCAGCTGCGACTGCCGCCCGCCTGCAGCCTGGACCCCGGCACGCTCACAGAGGAGCAGCGGGCCGCAGCAGGCATCGCCCGCCTGCCATCCAGCCTGGGCGAAGCCATTGCAGCATTCGAGGCAGACGATGGTGCGCTGGTGGCGGCTGGGATGGTGCATGGCTGTGCACATGTGCATTGGTGGTGCATTGCAAACATCCTGTTTACACAACCTGGGCCTCATATGTTGCCCTTCTTGGCCGCCCCAACCTCGCCATTCGTGCAGAGTTTCGAGGCGCACTGGCGGCGGCGCTCGGCACTGAGGCGCTGCTGCACTCCTTCCTGGCGGTGCGCCGCTCCGAGTGGGAACACTTTGGCGAGGCGCCGCTGGAGACCGAGGCCGCCCTGTTGTACGCCCGCTACTGAGCTTAAGAAGCTGAAATGGAGGCCCGACAGGTGCAACGGCGGCTGTCGGGCTGCGGCGGGAGGCGCCGGCATGCATTCCCACGTGATTGCCAAGTGATGCTCTGCAGTATTGTCCTTATCAGCACCGCCACAAAGCTACCTGTCAAGAACCAACCCCCAGTTTGGACGGCGTGCATCCAAGCGCCAGCTGGCTGCTCGGCGCGCCTAGCGTGCCGCTGCCGCCACAACAGCCGCTGCCTTGTCGGCCTGCGTCCTCGGGGCCTTCTGTCGCTTGCCCTCAGCTTTGCGAGCCCTCAGAGATCGTCTGAAACGCACAGTTTCGCGCCTGCACAACACCTGCTCGGCCGCAGCTGGGCCGCTCCTGACTCAATTCTGGGCCAACCCAGGAGCTGTCAGGTTGCCTAGGGCGTGAACGAGGCCCACCCAGGATGCAGGGTGAGCAGGGGGTCCGCCTGCAGCAAGGGGAAGCCGGCTGGGCGAGCAGTCTCACAGCCTGAGCGGCCCACCCACCCCTCTTGAGATCACCGCCGCCGCAGGCCTGCAGCCCCCACTGGACAGCAACTCCGCGTCGGCGACGGCGGCCGCGGCGCCCGGCCTGCCGCCGCTTCCTGGCCTGACGCTGCCGCCGCCGGGGCAGCTGCACGTGCCTTGGACGCTGGATCAGTTTGTGTGGGACCCCAGCGCGCTCACGGCCGCGCCTGGCGGGCCCCCACCCGCACTGCCGCTGCTGCGGCCAGCTGCCGGCGACGACGAGGACAGCGGGAGGACGGCCAACTCCCAATCCGGCCCAGCCTCTGCTGATGCCGCAGCGTCAGGCCTGGCACCCACAGCCGCCGCAGTGCACGCCGACCAGGCCGGCAGCGCGCTGGCAGCCGCGCTGGCTGCCGGCCAACCGCTGCCCGATTGGCCGGCGGCGGCGCCGCCGCCGCCCGCGCCGCCTCCCGGCGGCAAGCCGGCCTTCTGCCAAGTGTGCCACGAGGGCGTGGCAGGGCTCAAGGATTACTACGCCCGCTACAAGATCTGCCCCAACCACTGCGTGATGCCGGGCATTGTGAAGGACGGGCGGGTGCTGCGCTTTTGCCAACAGGTGGGTGCTGCACAGCTGGCTGGAAGCCGTGCTTTGCTCGCTGGGGGTGGTGTGATCCGCCGGCAGGCAGGTGCTGCGTGTCTGACAGGAAGGCTCGGTTCTGACCGCTGAGCAGGCAGGGGACGTCAGCTGCTCCTGTCTGTGGCTAGTTTTGTGCAGCCGGGTGTCTGCTGGTTCCCAGTTTCGCTGTCGCAACCTGCACCTCTTCAAAAGGCACCTCCCTTGGACGCCTCCTGTCCCCTGCAGTGCGGGCGCTTCCAGCCCATCGAGGATTTTGATTACTCCAAGCGCACCTGCAGGCGCAAGGTGAGTGCCTGCCTTTGAGAGGGCAAGGCTGTGGTATGAGGCGGCTTGAAGGCTGCAATGCCACCAGAGTGGGTGGCCCTTGGCGCCTATCTGCCGCTCAGCTTGGGGGTCTTTGGGATTGCAGACAGTCGATTTCGAATGGCTCACCATTGCTTCCACCTCCATTCCCCTCTGCAGCTGGACCGCCACAACAGCCGGCGGCGCAACCTGACCAAAGCGCGCGCAGCAGGGGGTGGCACCACCTCAACTCGCTCCAGCACCGCCGCCACCGCCCGCAAGCCCAAGCCCAAGCGTGCGTTGACGGCCACACCAGCGCCGGATGCCCCGCCAGAGCAGCAGCTCAAGCGGGAGCAGCCAGAGCAGCTGCCCAGGCAGCAGCAGCAGCAGCAACAGCCGGCTGCCGGGCAGCCGCTGCCGCCCGACGTGGCACGCGCGCTGGGCCTGCCCCCAGCTGGTGATGCTGATCCCACCGCTGCCGCGGCAGCGGCTGCAGCCGCAGCGGGCGCTGCAGCAGACGAGGAGCAGCAGCAGGTTCCCATGGACCTTGATGAACTGCTGTCTGGCTTGGCTGTGCAGCCGCAACCCCAGCAGAGCTCTCCACCAGTGGCAGCGCAGCTGCAGCAGCCTCTGGTGCTGCCCTCTCCTGCAGCAGGGGCGGGTGGGCTGCTCGGCGTGGATGTGCCCATTCTGGCGTCCCCAGTCCTGCCAGGCCTGTCCGGGTCCCCGGCCAGTGCAGCCGGCGGCAAGCGGCTGCAGCCCCCGCCCACCGTGCCAGCCGGTGTGGCCGCGCAGCTGCAGCAGCGCCAGCCGGCGGCGGCAGCTGTCGCGCCCGGGCGGCTGGTGGCAGGCCCAGAGTTTGACTCACTGATTGAAGACCTGCTGGGCAGCAACCCTCCTAATGCCAGCAATGCCTGGCTGGCAGATGTGCTCCTGCCATCAGGCATGGCAGCGCCCGGCGGTGCGGCACGGCCCCTGCAGGCGCCCCCACCGCTGCCTCCTTTCCAGCAGCAGCAGGGCGCACAGCCCCTGCAGCCTCTCTCCGGCTTCCCCATCCCTTCGCTGATGCCAGCCACCGATAGCCTGGCCACGACCGCTGCCTCCGGCGGTTCGATGCAGCCCGGCGCAGCTGTCAAGTCTGAGCCAGCATTTGCTGCGCCCATGCCAACCGTGGCCATGCCAGCGCTGCCTCCCTTCCCTGCCCAAGAGCTGGGCATCAGCGGTCTTCAGGCCGCCCCGCTGCAGATGCAGCCGCCGCCGCTGGCAGCAGCAGCCCCAGGGCGTCTGCTGATGCCGCAGCCTTTCGGCGCCGCCGCGCCACAGCTGCTGCTGCTGCCGCAGTTTGGTGCCTGGCTACCGCAGGTGGGGCTGCCGCCACCGGCTTCTCTTGAGCAAGCCCTGGCCATCATGGGGCAGCAGCCGGCTGGCATGATGCCCTTGTTCCACCCTCAAGCCATGCAGGTGAGAGCAGGGTGGTGTGAGGGGGTTTAAAGCGGGTTGGGAAGTTTCAGTGGGTCTTGGGGTGCAACATGCTTGCGGGGGCTTGGTCAAGGAACCGGTGAGCTTAACGTGTACCTAGCGCATGCTGGGTTGGTTGCCTTGAGGGCTTCAGCCGTGCACTCACTGCAACCTCTGGCCCTCTCTTCTACCCCCGCAGCCGCCCCACGTGCAGCTGTCCCTCAAGCTGTTTGGAGTGACCCCCGAGGCCCTGCCAACCGAGCTGCGCTGGGTGGGTGGCGTGATGCATGGCCTGTTTGCTTGAAATGTGCAGCCGGCATCGGTACCTGCTCTGTGGTTTGGTTCCTGGGGAGACTCAAGCTGCCCATGCGTCCTGCCACGACCTGCCAATCTGCCGGTCAAACCGCCAGCAGCCCGCAACCCTGCGGCAAGCCTGACTTTCCCTCCCACACATGCTTCTTTTGTGTGCCTGACTCCCCTCCTGCACATCTTCTCTCTCGAGTGCAGGAGCTGCAGAGCCTGCTGGGCTCGCCCATGCTGGAGGGCTACCTGCGCCCCGGCTGCAGCCACCTCACTCTGGACGCGCTGCTGCAGGTGGGTTGGTTGTAATGGACAATTGTTGGTTGCAGCAAACAGAACGACAAGCTGCTGCAGTCCGGGCTGCACGCAACTTGCTGTTGAGCCGCTGCGGCACGTGGGTTGGCTGGGAGCAGCTTGTTTGGCATCAGAAAGAAGTGTGGTTCATCGGAAGGAGGCACGAGCAGCTGGGGGCGTTGAAGAAGGTCTTCTGCTCGCTTGGCATTGCCGTGCCCGCATTATTCCTGACCCTCGGTGCGTGCTTCTTTTACCTTGTTTTGCAGGACGAGCAGCAGCTGGCTGCGCTGCGCAGCATGGGAGTGGCGGGCGCGGTGCAGCACCTGCTGCACACAACCACCGGGCTGGGCAGCCTGCTGCACCGCGCCCCTGTGCTGGTGAGCCGTTCAGCCTTCTCATCTTGCACACCACCCTCACCTCACTGTGCATGCCGTACACCGCAGCCAACCATGTTGTGCTTGCCCTCCTCTGCCTGGCAGGTCCAGCTTGGCTCTCAGCTTACCTAGCACGCCTCCTACCCACCCGCTAAACATGACTCTCCTCCATTTCCTGCGCAGGTCCAGCTGGGCGATGAGCTGGCCGTGGTGGCAGAGGGCAAGGTGCAACGCGTCTTGAAGGTATGCACTCTTGTTGGCTAGCAATAGACGGACCTTGCAACCCCATGCACTCCCACCTGCTATCGGCCAGCCAACTGGAATCCTATGCCTACTCACAAACTTGGTTGCAGGGCATGCAAGTGCATCAGCTGCCGAAAGGGCGCTAAACTTCGCCTACCCTGCTCGTTTCCCTCCTCGCCTGCAGCTCTCTGCATGCGAGGGCGTGCTGCCCCGCATCTCCAGCATCCATCCCCTGGTGCTGCTCGCCAGCAGTGCTGCCAACAGCAGCAGCAACCCCAGCAGCAGCAGCAGCCATGGCGAGCATCCCGGCAATGCTGGCCCCGCCGCTGCCGAGCCTGCCGCCGCCGGGCAGCAGGCGGCCGGTGGCGAGCGCATCCTGGTCCGCGGCAGTGCACTGCTGGGTGAACAGTGCCGCCTGCTGGTGCGCAGCGGCGGCGCCTACCCCCTGGTTGAGATCCTGGCCAGCAGCGGCCCGCTGGGCGTGCCGCGCCGCGCAGCAGGCACAGCAGGCACAGCAGGCACAGCGGGCGTGTTTGCCCGAGAGGACGAGTGGCTGGAGATCAGGTGCGGTGGTTTCATGTGTAGTTCAACAATGGTCAACTTGCCCTTGTGTGAGCATGCACAGGGTAGCACACCAGTCATGGATTGTGCACTGTGCTGAGCATCTAACAGTGCGCCCTGCCGTGCTTGCCTGCCCCCCTCCAGGCTGCCAGAGGTGCGCGAGGGCCTGTATACAGTGGAGGCTCAGGTAAGCAACATATCACTGGATGGTCACCCTGGCGGGATTAGGGTGAAAGCGTGGTGAATTGCCTGACACAGGTTAGGCAGCAGGCAGCATGAGGACGGTTCCAGCCAGGTTGTGAATGTCATCGCTTGCTTCCCTGGCTGAGCGCTGGCTATTCCTAGCAGCCCTGGGCTCGCACGCTAGCTTCCCAATCGCACAGCCGCCTGCACACGCACACCTTCCTGATGCACCCATCCTGCCCACCCTTTCATTGCCACCTGCAGCGCGGCGGCCTGCTGGGCTGCAGCCGTGCCCTGCTGGCACTGGCGGATGAGCGAGCGGTGGTGGAGCTGCGCTCGCTGGAGGCCAACTCCGCAGGTCAGATGAAGAGGATCGTTTCTGCTGACCGCGGTAGATTTGAGTGCTGCCGTGTTAGCAGGCAGCCCTGGAGACAGTGCACATCTGAGGCTGTTCATGCACTTGGCACGCTTCAGCCATGCATGCAGTTTTGAGGCCCGAGTTTCCTGACCATGATTGAAACCTATTCTCTCATGCTGCAGGCTTCACAGACGTGGATGCCTTCCTGCGCAGCATCGCCCTGGTGCTGCGCCACCAGCAGCTGCAGGCCGCTTCGGCTGCCAGCGGCAGCAACGACAGTGAGCACGCGGGCAGCACCTCCTTCAGTGATGGCAGCGATGCTGCCGAGGAGGCAGATGGGGAGATGGACAGTCACGGCACCACCGCCGCTGCTGCTGCCCCCCTGGCCCAGCTGGCCGCAAAGGCGGCTCGCGCCGGTGTGGCGGCGGCTGCCAGCCGCGGCTGGCCTGGTGTGACAGCTCTGCTGCTGCCGTCCATCGCTGCAGACGGCAGGCAAGACTGCTGCTCTTGTGCCGGCTGATTCTGGCCTTTTGGCATACTCGTGCCTTCTCCCTGTGCAGTGCTCATCCAACTGTGCCTTGGCGCTTACACCTTGGCTTTGGTCCCCTTGCCTGAGCTTGCAGGTTGCCTGCCGATGCCGTGTGCGCTATCGATGCGCTGTGCCCGCCGAGCTCCCCGCTGCTGCACCTGGCCACAGCCAGCCGCAGCGCCCCGCTGCTGCAGGTGTGATTCCAGCACTGGATTTTTTCTGGGTTGTAGGCACGTCCGGCAACAGCGCAGGCGTGCTTGCCCAGTGCACCAGGCAGGAGGCTGTCCGTGCGCAGAGTGTGACGCTTCCGTTCCCATCCATGAAACGCGCGTCCTGATCTGCATGTGCCGCACCCACAACCCGTTCACCTCCTCAGGTCCTGGATGCCTGGGGCCGCCAGCAGGGCTACGCCTGGTCTGTGGCCGCTCCAGCCGGCCCCTCCGCTCTCACGCCGATGCACCTGGCGGCAGCGGCGCGGGACGGGCCCCTTGCAAAGGCCCTGTTTGGTGAGCTTCTGGTTTTCGTGGAGGATTTGGGCAGGCTTTTACCTTGCATCCTGCATCCTGCTTGTCTGGATGGTTCTGCAATGCGAGGGGCTGGGCCGAGTTGAGGGAGCATCCCTGCTTTCATCACTCACCTCACCTCTGCTCTGCTCTGCCTCTCCATTTGTTCTGTTTCAACAGAGCTGGACCCAGCCGGCGCCCGCTCCGCCTGGCACACCGCCCAGACCAGCGACGGCCTCACACCTGCCGCCTTTGCTGCCCTGGCGAAGCAGCGCCTGGCAGCCGCTGCCGCCGGCGCCACCCTTGCCGCCAAGGCAGCCGCACAGCCCGCTGAGCCTGACGGCGTGGCAGCCGCTGCAGCCGGCAGCGCAGCCGGCGAGGGCCAGCCAGGCAACGGGCAGCTGCCCCCCAGCTCGGCCCCTCTGGCCATGCCCACTGCTCTGCCGCTCAAGCAGGCAGAGCCGCCCAGCCCTGGCAGCCCCAAGTCCCCCAACGGAGTGGCGGTGTCCGAGGCAGAACTCAGCGCCAGCTCAATCAGTTCGGGCGGCAGCTTCCCTCAGCTTGCGGCACTGGCAACCGGTCTCAGCGGCCAGCTGGGCAGCGGCCAAGTCCTGCTGTCTCCCACAGCGGTCTCAGTGGTCCTGGCGCCCTCGCCCTCCCTCCCTGCCGCCTTTGCGGATGGCAACGGTGAGGCGGCAGGCGGCAACAGTGAGGCACATGCTTTCAGCCCACCCACACCTGAGATCAAGCCGACTAGGCTTTCCGCTGAGGGTCCAGTGCTGGGTGCCACTGCTGCCGAGCGCTGCAAGGCTCTGGCGCTGGTGCCGCCCGCCACTGCTGCCGCCATGCTCGCTGTGCGTGCTGGGCCTGCTGAGGTTGGCCGCAGCGCCAGCGTTGGCGCAGAGAGCGGCAGCGAGGTCAGCGGCAGCGCCAGCAGTGTGGCAGATGAGGACGGCACAGGCATTGGTGCTCCCAGCAGCAGCGATGCAGATGACACTAGCCGCCCGGCCAGCCAAGGCGGCAGCCCCCTGCGCATGAGTGAGTCGCCGCCACTGCTCAAGCCCGGCAGCGGCGGTGCGGCGGCAGAGGCAGCCGTTAAGACAGCAGATGGAGACAGGCCCAGCGCTGATGCAGCTTTGGAGCATGTGAGCAGCGGCAGTGCCAAGGCACAGCTGAGCCTGAGCTGCCGCTGGGAGGCGGCAGCTGCTCTGCCGGCGGTTCCTGTGGAGTGCAACTGCTGCGGTGGCGGAGATGCCTGGGTGTGCCCCGCCAAGGGGCTGGGCGGCGGTGCCAGCAAAGCTGGCCACCCTTGCTGGGTGGATCGAGGTGAGGGCTGCGGCAGCGTGTTGCGGCACCTGCGTGGCACACAGCCCTGTGCCTGCCTTGCCGCCTGCCTGCCTGGCTGCTGCTTGGCTGTGCCGGCCTGGCGCGCCCCAACCCCAACACCCTGGACAGGTTCTGCGCTTCTGCAATCAGTTATTGCATTGCCTTGCCTGCCTTAGGCGCAGTGCTTGCCGACCACGAGAGCGGCTGCGCCGAGGTTCTGGCTTCAGCTCGCTCCAGCCTGGGTGCCGATGGGCAGGCGGAGGTTGATGCTCTGCTGCAGGACTTCAGGTGGGCTGGCGAGCAGTGCGGCTGCCGAGAGCGATAGGCAGCTCTGAGTGACGCAATGGGTGGCGGAATTTCAGAGCCTTAGACCATGGCATGCATGCTGCGCAGTCCGCTGTGCATGCCGTGCCGCTGTGGGCTCATTTGGTGATGCTTTGCCGCGGGGTGCCTCTCGCCCTTCTGTGCAGCCGCAATGACGCGGCCTGCGCCATGGCTGTGGCGGCCGCGGGCGAAGGCGCGCTGCTCGACCTGCATGCGGCTGCTGCAGCAGCCCCCAAGAAAGTTGTGGACGAGGAGGAGGAGGACGAGAAGGAGGCGGCAGAGGGTGCATCCGACGGCGCAGCCGGCAAGTGCAGCCTGGGCAGCGCTGCTGGCCGCGCCCGCGCCCCCTGGCTGTTTGGCCTGGGCACAGCGGCAGCGCACCGCCTGAGTCACATCTTCTCGTCGAGCGTGCGCCGCCGCTGATTTGGCAGGCGGCTGAAGGAGTGGCGGAGCAGCAGTGGCAGTTTGGCTGCGCCGACTTGCCTGCGTTTCAAAATCGGTTGCATGCCCCTAGCGCAAGTGGCTTGCTCTACTCACCTGCATTGAGTTCATGAACTGGTCAGGAAGTCTGGCCTGCACAGCTGCACAGATTGTAGCTCTTCCAAGTGCTGCGGTGAGAGTTTCAGCGCAAGGAGGCCGACTGCGCAGCTGAAGCGCACAGGGCGGCACATGCGCGGCAGCTTCGCCGCTGGCTCCAACCCTCCAATGGTTGTGGAGCCTGCAGGCTGTTTCCATCCAATCGTTTATGCCTAGCATCAGCTGACTATCTACAGCACTTACGCATGTACTGAGAGCAATGTTTGCCGCTAGCAGCAGCCGCTCGCTCAGCACTCGCTCGCTCCCCAGCACCAGCGCCGCCTTGGCGCCCTCCCCGACTGGAGATCAGGATCAGAAGGTCGTGGCATGTGAGCACAGGGCAGATTTGACTCCTCGGGCGGCCGGCAGTTGCCGTCGCCGCCGCTTCCGCTGCTCCAGCGCTTTCCGTGGGCTTGTCCGCTCTTGTCACTGCCTGACGAGCTGAACCGCTGTGGCCTTTCCGCTCATCCAAGCAGGCGTACTGCTGGCATTTGGGGACCGGCCTGACCTTGAAGAGGAGTTTCAGAAGGTGATAGCGCCAGCCGAGGGGGTGGTGCATGCGCAGCAGGAGGGAAAGTGCCCGGCCCCGCCGCCAACCGCCTGCCTCGCCTGGACTGCTCCACTCAATCTTTCCATCACCTCACTTGTTTGCTCGTTGTTCCTCAACCCAAACATGCTGCAGGAGCATGCCGCTGCCCGCGCCCGCTACGACACCATTCGAGCGCTGCTGCGCTTTGTGGCCTGGCTGGGCTTCACCGCCCGAGCGGCGGCCGTCCAGGCCTCTGCCGGCCTGATTGCCACCATGGCGCTGGCATCGGTGGTCTACTCGTTTGCCCCAGTGGCACTGCTGGCGCTCAACCCAGAAGCCTTCCTCAGGTGGGCATGATTTGGAGAAAACTTGATAGTGTAGTAATGCTGCAGAGCTGGCAGCAGGGATGGCTGAGGGGGCGGTGCTGCGCCGCGCTTGCGCCCCGCTGTGCCAAGCCGTAGCCCTGCCTGCCACCTTCCCCTTGCGCCCCTTCCAAATCCCTGTCTCTGTACAGCTGGCGGCGCTACTGGGTTACGGCATGGAATGTGGGCCACGCCGCAACGGTCCTGATCTTCTGCCCCCAGCTGTACCAGCTGCTGCCCGCCGGATCTGCCACTGCCGCCGCCAGCCTGGCAGCACACGCTGAGCGCGCTGTGCCGCTGCGCGCTGCGCTGGGCCAGCTGCTGTGGTTGCTGTGGCACTCCCAGGCGCTGGTCATGGCCCTGAATGGAGGCGGGCCGCTCACCAACCCCTTCAGGCACTTCCTCCAGGCAAGTGGCAGGGCGGCGGGCGCCGCACTGCTGTGCGCAGCCTTAGGGTTTGTATCAGTCGCCGTTGCCGACACTTCTTGCTTCTGCACCCTCAGCGCCTGCGCTTAGCGGCCTGCCAAAAGCATGGAACCGGCTCGCGCACAGCCCAGTCGCCAGGCTCCAGGCAAGTGGCCTCATGGAACTGTCCTCCTATCCTCCCCTCACAGCCCTCCTCACCCTCATCTGACTCTCCCATCCTCCCCTCCCAAGCAGGGCCAGCTGCTGATCCTGATGGTCTACACCAAGCTCCACCCGCTGCACTGCACCCGCCACCCCCACATGCTGGCCGCTGTGCACCCTGTGCACGCCCGCTTCGTGCGCCCCGCCGCCGCCCTGCTGCTGGGCAGCGGCGGCGGCGGCGCTTTCCTAGGCGCAGTGCCCGGCCCGCAGCAGCTGTGCTGCGTCTACCTGCCGGCGTTGCAGCTGAGCCTGGGACTGCTGCTGCCCTGCTGCCTGGTGTATCGCCACGAGCGCAACCTGCGCAGGTGAGCGGGGCAGTGGGCATTGGGATGGGGCAGGTAGCTGGAGCGCTGCTTGCAGGCTGAATGTCCGGCCGCCTGGGGTTCCTGAAGGCTGAATGTCCGGCCGCCTGGGGCTGCTGGCCCACACACTCAGCACGGCATTGCACCAGGATTGAAGGCAGGAATCCTGCAGGCAGATCCCTTCCCACTTGCACGCCACACCCACCCCTCCCGCTTGCAGGCGCTTCCTGGCGGCGCGCCACATGCGCATGGACCGCATGTTCGTCCGCCGCGAGCTGGGAACCGCCCTGTTGGCGGTGGCCATCCAGTTGGAGGCCCTGGTGACCTTGGAGTACGGCCGCTGAGGGCTGTGCAAGCCCAGCTGGCTGGTTGCTCAACACAGGGGTGCACCCGTCAAAGCCGCCGCCGAGATGAGGCACAACAGAGCATCCGCACAGCATCAAACCGCTGCAGCGCTCCCCCGCTGTCCCCTGCCCACAGTTGCATGGCTAGCAATCAACACATGCATCAGCCCGCATGAAACAACTGCGTAGTGCCAGCACACAGACCCCCATGCTCTGGCGCCTAGCGCCTTCATACTTTGATAGCTGCCTCCCAAACTGACAAGCCCCGTTGCATGTGCTGCCCCACCACCCCAGGACCTCTTATGGCCCCCTTTTTGTTAACCTTCATTGTTTTCCAGCCTGCACCCGGAACGAACCCCTGCCCCACAGCACAGCCCTGCAATCCCTCCGGCCCACTGGACCCACCCCTGTCCCAAGCAGGCGACCTGCTTGCTTTGCTGCATTCCCTGCCCCTGCTTGCAGCATTTCCAAGCCACTTGCGAACCTAGCAGTTTTGGCACCTCCCTCGTCACTGGCACCAAGCCCAGTTGTTCTCACACACTGGTTGCACAAACCGAGTAGCTCTGACTCAGCTTCTGCATAGCCTTTTTGCATAGCGTTGCCACCATGCCCAGTGGACTGATCAGCGCACTGATCAGCGCACTGATGCAGCACCCCAGATGCCGTGAACCCAGCCCTCCCTTGCACAGCCTCCCCGCGAACCGACCAAGTGCCTTCACTGCCCCTCAATGTGTGTCTGTGTAACAAATTCCTTACAGCAACGAGGGCAGCTAGAGCTCCAGCTGTGGGGATGCTGCTCCCGCTGCTGCCGCCGCTCCGGCTGCTGCCGCTGATGCCACAAACGGCCCGCCGCCAGCGATTGCATCCCCGCCGCCGCCGCCTCCGCCAAACAGGCTGTGCCAAGGGGAGTGTGGCACCGCGATGCGTGCCGATCCGTCTGGTCCGCTGACCATGGGCAGGAAGGTTTGGATGCTCTCCCACAGGATGGCAGCCATGGCGTACAGCTCGATAGCCATGAGCAAGGCCTGCATGGGCGGCATAGCAAACAGGGCAGAGGCTGGACGATTTGGTGTGGCAACCGGAGTGCAGCCTGCTGGCCAACAGGGCAAAGCATGGCGGGGCTGTGGTGGTGCTGCGCAGCTCACAGGAGTCTGCTGCTGCATATCCTCAGGCAGCATGCACAGCATGCACAGCATGCGCAGCGCTCACCGGCCGGTTGTGGCTGTACAGCGGGTGCTGCCCCCGCAGGCGCCGCAGCTGCGGCGCGCCGGCGGGCCCCAGCTGCTCCGCAAAGCGCTCTGCCGCTCGCTGCTCCCGCATCCAGCTGATGTAAGCTGAGACAGCGCAGCCCACCAGCAGGGACCACATGTTGACCTGGGGCAGGGGGAGCGGCGGTGCAACAGAATGGCTGTGCAAGCTTGCCGGCACACTGCACCCAACAGATGCGGGCACCAGCCGGCACACGCAGCGACAGCACATCATGTGTGATGATCACCCATGCCCAAATGCAATGCAGCTGTGGCGCCGGCAATGCTGTCCATCAAGGCAGTACAGCGCGACCGCATCCTCCTCAGCGCCCCAGCACCCCAGCCCACCTGCAAGCACTCCATCTCGTACAGCAGGCGGCTGCTGGGCGCACCCGATGGCCCCGCATCAATCACGCTGAACAACTGCAGCGCACGGCGGTGATCAAGGCACCCAACGATTACCAGCAGCCTTGGCTGCGCAAACAGGCCATGCTGACCATTTGCTGGGTCGACAGGGCAAGGCGCATCAAGACCCAGTCATGCCAATTACTTGCTAAATCAGTGCACAATCCCTGCCCCTGCCCACCTGCCGCAGCAGCCAGTGGGCGCCCGCAAACAGGCGAGCAGCGCCTTTGTCTGTGTCCAATGTGGCCTGCAGCACAGCGGGCAAGACGGCAGGTGCCGAGGTCAAAATGGAGCGCAGTCGGCGTGGCTGCCTCGTAATGCACAGCTCTGGCAACAGTGAACTGGCTGGAATTGGCGCCAATTTGTCATGCACTGTACGCACCTGGCACAGGGGCCTGAGCCGCGGCACCATCATCGCGACCGAGGCGAGCTGCACCCAGATCAGCGTCCGCATGCCGGTCATTGGCCAGGAGTTGAGGCCCGCCAGCGCCTGTTTTTGATGGGGGCAGGCAGGGGAGCAGGGTGCAGGGTGGGCAGGGCGGCAGGGCGGCAAAGAACCCTGGAGAGGGCATACGTGTTCAGGCTCATGCATGCATGCACGCAGGCATGCACCCATATGCTATGAACCCACACACACACAAGTGCCACATGCTTGCCTGGAAGAAGCTGGTGTTGTGCAGCAGCACCATGAAGAAGAAGCGGAACACGTTGCTGCTGTGGCTGCAATGCAGGAGCGCGCATGTGGCAGGGTATGTCGAAAGGGCGGCAGTAGCAGGCAGGGGCACCCACAGCAGGAGCTGGCATGCAGCGGCAGGGCAATAAAATTTAGTGCAATCTGCTCAACTGACATGCAGAAACGGAACTTTAAATGCCGCTTGCAGCTGAACAAGTGAGCAAAGCGCCGCCCATACCACAACATGTACCGCACGAAAGCACACACCTGCCGGCGAGCATCTGCTGGCCCGTCGCACAGACGAACGCCGCCGCCGCGTGCGCCTGCAGCAGCGCCGCTGTGGTGGTGTGCTGCATGTAGCGCGCGTAGCAGCAGCGGCGGTGCAGTGAAGCCGCCAGCAGCAGGGCTGCGGTGAGGCAGCAGGCAAAGGCCACAAGGGCTTCCAGCCAGGCGCCATGGGCGAGGAAGCGAAGCGCCGAAGCGCCCCACATCATGATTGAGAGGCCCTTGGCCACTCGGTCGATGACCAGGCTCTGCTGCCGCTGCTGCCTGCGATGCCAAAAGGGTGGGAGGGAATGACAGAGCCAGGTTGGTCCCTGTGCAGCAGCATGTTGCCGTTCACAGCCGGTTTGTGTGACCGTCGACGGCGGCAGGGCGGCACCAGCGAGGGGGCGCAAGGCGAGGACGGCGCGCTCTGCGCCGCGCCGCACCTGTTGAATGCATCTTCGAACGCCGATTTGCTCAGACCGGGCGGCATAGCGGCCAAGTCCACCCCGGCCCGACTCGCAAGCCTCCCACTCCAAGCGGCGCGCCAGTTGCCCTGAACAAGCTGAAATGCGTGATCTGAGAGCCAACACGCGGCGGCAGTCGTTCCTGGGTGCTGTTTCTGGCGCAAGTGGCGGCGCCGCCGGTGCTGAGCGGCGGCCTGATCCGCACGAGGCGCACATGCAAGACAGCAGAGGCTGGAGAGCAAGCTCTCTCCTTACATCCTCGCCCAAGCTGCCACCACAGCAGCAACTTCCAGCTTGAGCCAGCCCAGATCCCTCGGCCATTGTGTGCCCATTCTGGGGCTCCTTTCTTGCGCACGATCACGAGGCATTCCACACGTGCTAATTTTGGGCAACATAGAAGCAACAGGGGAGAGTTTGGCACGGTTTAGGCTCTTAATGTACAGCGGGGCGTGGTGGAACAACATACAAAGGTGCCCGTGGCGTATCATTATGGGCGGGGTGTCACAAACGCCAGCAGTGTCTCAGCTGGGAGGAAGCAAAAATCCAACAGTCACATGATGCGGCAGGTGCTGGCCCGCTGGCCCTGGCCAGCCGGCGCCTTTGCGGCGCCGTGCCACCGCCTCTCAAACAGCTCAAAAGTGCGGAAGTCCACGCTCTCAGCAACCGGCGCAGCTGCCGCTGCTGCAGGCGCCAGTACCGGCGGCTGCTCACGCGCCTCGGCTGCTTCCGCTGCTACAAGCGCCGCCGCACATTCAGCCGCCGCCGCCGCGCTGCTTGCTGCCGCCATGCTGCCGCTGCTGAGCTGGCGCAGTTTGCGCTTGGGCGTGCGGCCAGGGGTGGGCATGCGGCAGCTGCTGCTCGCGCTGGCTGCATCCATGGCTGCTGCCTCAGCCACTGCCTCCCGAATGGCCGGGCGCAGGCAGTGCGCCAGCATGCCGGGTGCCAGCCGCCGCCGCTTGTCGCACGCAGCGCCCTCGGCGCTGCCGCCCTGCACATATGCAGCAGCCGCGCCGCCCTGCTGCGCATCGCTGCCACCTTCCCACTCAAAGCTGCGCACCGAAGTGCCGGGCTGCCAGGTGGCACCCGGCTGGCGCACGCTGCCGCCGCAGCTGCTGCCCTCTGTCAGCGCCTGCGACCAGTCCCGCACCAGGCTGAGCCCCTCTGGCTCCGCCGCTGCTGCTGCCGCCCCCGCCGTGGGCAGGGGCGCAGCGGGCTGGCCCGCCGGCAGCAGCGCGCGCTGCGCCTGCTCTGCCAGCATGGCGGCCTCGCGCGTCAGGGCGCGGATGGTGGCCTGCAGCGCCTCCTTGTCCAGCTGCAAGGGTGGGGGAGAGTGGACCAAACGCAGCAGGGTGAGGCATGGCACAGGCATGGGCTGCACCAAACGGGTGAATTGCCGATGCCATCGATATGGCCCTTGCATTGGAGCTCCAACAAGCCAGAACCCTCGCACAATCTCTCTCCCTTGCTGACCGCCCTAGCTGCTTCCCAAAAGGTCATTCACGGGCTGTGGCCTCACCCGCGCCTCGTGCAGGCTGCGGCCCAGGTGCTGGTTGTCGGCCACCAGCTGCGCCACCTTGGCCAGGTTGCCCTGGTTCTGCACAGGGCAGGGGCAGCAGGTGGGGTGGCAGCTGTTGGTTGGAACGGCATAATACTGGGGCAGCGCACGTGTCACCTGGGCCCTTGCACCTAGGACAGACAGGCTTCGGCAGGCGCACTGCAGGGGCCCCAGGTGCCAACACCACTCTCCGCAACGCCAGCCACACACCTGCTCATGCAGCGCCTGGCACAGCTGCATGGTGGCCGCCAGGCGCTCCCGCAGCAGCAGCACATGCTGGCGCCGGTGCTGCGGCAGCACGTTGCCGGTCGCCAGCGGCATGCGCGCCAGCAGGCTGCTGCGTGCTGTGCAGGTGCTGCTCAGGATCTGGCCGCCGGTGTGCGCTGCCGGCCGCGGCGTGGCGGCATCCGGCGCCGGCGGCTGGGTGCTGCCCTGGCGCCATGACTCCAGCAGGCTGTCTGCATCGAGGGTGTTGCGTGCCAGGCGCTCCTTGGCAGCGGCAAAAGCCGCAAGGGGGGAGCCCAGCTGGGTGCTGCCGGCGGTGGCGGTGGATGCGCCCGAGTCTTCCGCCTCCAACTGCGCCGGCTCGTCCTGCTCTGCTGCCACCTCTGACCCATCAAACGACAGCTGGTGGAAGGAGCGCAGCACGGCGTCGCACTCGTCAAGCTGCTGGCCCAGCTCCGGCTGCTCGGCTGTGGGCTGCTGTGGCTGTTGGCGCGCCGCCGCCGCCGCCTTGGGCGGCGCCTTGCTGCGGGCTGCGAGCGCCTCGGGACGATTTGTCAGGTCGCCCAGCATCTTGCGCGCGCTGGTCGCCATCGGCTGCGGGCTCAGGAGGCCTGTCCGTGGCCCCAGAGCTGTCTGTTGGCCCGCCCGTGACGGCGCACGGGGCGTGTTTGGAGCAGCTGAGCCAACTTGCAACGACGTGATGTGGAACTGCAGCACGCGGCAGGGGCAGGGGGCCTCCACAGCCACCGCCAGCTGCATCTGCATGCGCCGCCCGCCTGTCGCCGGCGCCGCCAATGGCGTGCCTTTGCAAGCTGACTGGCGGCATGTCAATTGTTGCGTCTCGTTGCTGTGATCGCACCGCCGCGGCCATGCAGAGCCTGGCAGCCACCCAGCCACGGGCGCAGCCCGCCCAGCTTGCGGGCCGGCCCGCCAGCCGCGCCGCGCAAGCCACCGGCATCTCGTGCCGGCGCGCGGCAGCCAGCTCGCCGCGCCAGCGGCAGCAAGGCGGTGCCTCCCTACCACCGCCGCCGCCTGCCGCCGCCAGCGTGCTCCGGAGCAAGCGTGCGGCCCGGTGCCAGGCAGCAGCCGACAGCGACATCATTGATGTGGAGGGCAAGGTCATCGACGATCGCGTGCCCGTCACGGTGAGTGCAGGGCGGTGCAGCCTGCCGTGGGGCGCAGGGCAGGGCGGTTTCTCGCCGTCGGCAGGAGGCTACCACCCGGGCCAGTTGGGTGTGCAGCACCCACAACGTGCATCCTGCATCTGTGCTTGTGTTGGATTGCTTCTCTCATGCACCTCCCTGGAAAGCCTGCAAGGTGCGCCCTGCACCCCGCCCAGCCGCAGACATGCTGGGTCGTTGTGCGCTATGTGTGGCCGGATGCCTCCCGCGGACAGCGTCGCTCCTCCTGTACCCTCTGCTGCCGTCTTGCGCTGGCCTTCAGATCCACAACCGCTTTCATTTGCTCAACAAATACAGGTCATCACCGGCTTCCTGGGCAGCGGCAAGACGACGCTGCTGAACAGCATCCTGAAGCGGGAGCACGGCCGCCGCATCGCGGTCATCGAAAACGAGTTTGGAGAAATCGACATCGACTCCGACCTGGTTTCAGGTGCGCACGAGGTGGGCAGTGTTAGCGCCGGGAGGCCGGCTGGCATGGTTAGGTGTTTTGTTCTGCTCGCTGTGATTCTCAGCCTTGAGTGCTGCTGATGATGTCTGGGCCGCCATTTGCACTCTCGACCTGAGCCGTTTCACACTTCTTCGCCCTGCAGTGGAGGAGGCGCTGGACCCCTCCAAGGAGCAGATCACGATGCTGATGGTTTTTATGCGACACAGTCTGCATCACGAGCTGCCCTCCACAAACACAAACACTGCACTTCTTGCCCCTGCAGTTGAGGAGGCGCTGGACCCCTCCAAGGAGCAGATCATGATGCTGAACAACGGCTGCCTGTGCTGCACCGTGCGCGACGACCTCGTCGACATGCTCAACAAGCTGGTGAGGCCTTGGACATCTGGGTAACTGTTGCCGTTGGGAGAATGGAAGTGCAGTCACTTGTGCGCGATGACCTGGTGGACATGCTCAACAAGCTGCCGAACCGCTGGGGATGGGGACCGTGTGCCCCACCTGCTGCCGCCGAGCTGCTGCTGCCAACCTGCTGCCAAACAGTCTGAACCTGCTGTCCGCCTTCCGCATTCGCAGTACGACCGGCGCGACCAGTTTGGCCGCACTGTGATCGTTGTATTGGTGTCCGAACAGTCTTGCTCACACCCATTCTATTCTGCCATTGAATGATGTGCAGTACGACCGGCGCGACCAGTTTGACCGCATCGTGATTGAGACGACCGGCCTGGCGCAGCCCGCCCCCATCATCCAGGTGAGCACTTGATCTTGTGCTTGCAGTGGGGAGCACAGAGCGCGGCCTGTGGTGGAAGGGCCGGCAGGCCGCTGCAGAGGAATGATGGACGTGCTGCCTGGCTCGGCAGCATGAGCGGCAGGCAGCAGTGCGGCAGCTTCTGTCCCACCTGCTGCGTCGGCCACACTCTGCTGTGAATGAAAAAGACCAAGGCTGCTGCCTTGCCTCTGTGCTACATTGCTTGTCTGCTCAATCGCTGCGTTGGCCACGTCCTTTTGGAACAGGCCGCCGCCTTTTTACGTTGCTCATCTGCTCAATCCGTTTACTGCTGCTCCGCCACCCACAGACCTTCTTCCTGGAGCCCAAGGGCGGTTCCTGTCTGGGTACTTTCCTTTTACTTGAATTGCCAGACACAAACAACTGTTTGTTCGCCTCCCTGCCTTTGCAGACCTTCTTCCTGGAGCCCAAGGTGGCGGACCGCATGAAGCTGGACGGAGTGGTGACCCTGGTGCGCTTTTGTTGTGCTCTTTGTTGTTATAAGCTGTATTGTGCTTTTGAACCGAGTTTGGCACTGCTGATGGACTGCATGAAGCTGGACGGAGTGGTCACCCTGGTGAGGCTTGTTGGTTATGTGTGTGAGGCTGGTGGGCTTCAGTAAAGCGGCGTGGTGGCGCCGTGTGTGTGTGCACCAGTATCTGTGGCTGGATTTGTGAGGATTCATACCCTGGCTACCCTGCTGAACATGCTCTGTGCCAAGCTGCTGCCACTCGCGCGTTGCTCTGGATGGCAAGCAAGAGAGCCACTCACAAAATGAACTTGCTCCCGCTGCACAGGTGGATGCCAAGCACGTCGAGCTGCACCTGGACGAGGAGAAGCCGGAGGGCGTGGTGAACGAGGTGGGTGCTGCCTGGCTTGTCTGCTTCAACCAGAGTAGATGCTTCGACGAGCCAGGATCGGCTGTGTTGGCGCGTGGGTGGCTTGGGCCCCAGTTGGCCCCAGTTGTCCGATGCACCGTTCCCGCCGCAGCGCCTCACTTACCGACATGTTGCGCCTGCCTTCCCCACCAAATCATGCCTGCCGCAGGCGATGGAGCAGATTGCTTACGCTGACCGCATCATCCTGAACAAGACCGACCTGGTGAGCTTTTTCCATTCGGTATTTGTTGCTTTTGTGTTTAGTGATGCTCGCCGTTTGGTCTACTTGCCATGGGTCTGGAGCGCATCCTCCGCAAGACCAACCTGGCGAGCTCCCCTGCATGTTCTGCGTGCCTTGCACGTGCTGTAGTGAATTCATCATGCACCATCTGACCCTCGCTTCGTTGCCCCTCACTGACCTTGCTACTTTGTGCAAGGCCTGCTGAACTAGAGTGGCCGGAGGGTCGCATTGCCGCCATCCACACAGCCCCAGGCTGACTCTGGTTGCTGTGCCTCACACTGACCTTCCCCATACCGACCTGTTGTTCCCAGGTGGAGAGTGCTGACCTGGAGCGGCTGGAGGACCATATGAGCTAATCCCAGCCCCCAGCTGAATCTGGTTGCATTGCCTCACACCATCCATTTTTCTCTCATAATTTGTCTCCCAGGTGGAGCCTGCTGACCTCGAGCGCCTTGAGGACCGCATTGCCGCCATCAACAGCATGGCGCAAATCAAGTGAGTGAACAACCTCTGCAGCCGTGCCTGCTGTGTGGGGCTGCTGCCTACAGGTGGCATGACTTGCACTTGATGTGCGGCAACAGGGCCGTGAAGCGGCACATAAGTGGGCCAAGCTGGCGGCAACCTCTGTCCTCCAATACCGCATGAGCTTGCATACAGCATGACCTTGCATGCTGATGTTTTGCGGCCCCCTAAACACCCGCTGTGCTTGCAGGCGCGCTCGGAAGGCGGAGGTGCCCATCGACTATGTGCTGGGCGATGAGTCCATAAGTCACAGATGCTCATCAACTTCTACTCCTGCTGACGCAACTGGCCTTTGTTTCTTTGATCCTGTGCAGGCGCGCTCAGAAGGCGGAGGTGCCCATCGACTATGTGCTGGGTGTGGGCGGTTTCGACTTGGAGAAGGTGGAGGACGATGTGAGTGCACGCAACAGCTTTGTACGTGTTGATAGGGGTTCTTTGTTGAGCCAGTTGGCATGTGCTGGGCGGCTTCGACCTGGAGCAGGTGGAGGACGATGTGAGTGCAAAACATTCCTCGTTCTGCTTTCCTGTGGTCATTTTCAGCCGCCAGCTGCAGCTGCAGTGGGAAGGTGATTGCAAGTGGCGTGGGATGCAGCAGCGCAGGTCCCTCACGGCTTGCTCAGGCATGCAAACACCCACGCCTTCATCTCACTCTTGTGCCCTGCCTACCGCCCCGGCCTGTGCTTGCAGGTGCTGGCTGAGGAGCAGCACCACTCTCATGCTCACTCACACTCACAGCTATGCGAATGATTTGATCTTCCCCTCACCTGTGTGCCCTGCCCACTCTCAAACTTGATTTGCAGGTGCTGGCTGAGGAGGAGCACCCACGCTCACTCTTACTCTCACAGCCAGGCAACCAAGCTCAATGTTTTCACTGCGCTCTGCCTGCCCTCCAATCCCATGCCAATCTGCAGGTGCTGGCTGAGGAGCAGCACCACGCTCATGCTCACTCGCACTCACTGGTATGCAAATAATTTGATCTTCCTCGCCGTTTTGCGCCTGCCCCCTCTTGACTTTATCTGCAGGTGCTGGCTGAGGAGGAGCACCACGCTCACTCACACTCCCACTCGCACGACCACGAGCATGGGCACAGCCACAGTCATTCTCACGATCACGACCACGAGTGCGGCGGCTCCAACTGCACGCATGAGAGCCACTCGCATGATCACAGCCACTCGCACGCCCACGCCAGCAGCAGCAGCGAGAGCGAGCACGAGTGCAGCGGCGCGGGGTGCTCGCACCACTCCCACAAGCACGGGTGCGTGGCAGGGGTGGGGGGTTGAGCTGGGTGGCAGTGCAGTTGCGGCCCGCAGGAAGGGTGAAGGGAGGGCGCTTGCCTGAAGGGCACACGCCCTGGCCATGACCGCAAGAGTGCAGTTGGTGGTGGGTGAGTCACTACCGCTGCACCTTGCTTTTCCGTGTTGGCATTGCAGGCATAGCCACCAGCACCACGACGACGCGGTCAGCAGTGTGAGCATCAGCATCGAGGGGGACATGGACCTTGATAAGGTGGGTAGATATTAGGCTTTGAATGATTGAAATACATGTGTTGTGCTGTTTGTTCGGCGTGCGCACTGCAGCAGGAGCTGCTTGCGACGTGCGGTAACAGGGGGATGGGCCCTGGACAGGGCTTGGAACAGCCCTATAAATGCCACTGCCTGTCCTTTTTCACGAATGCTGCAGGTCAACTACTGGCTGGGGGGCTGATGGAGGTCAAGAGGAATGCTCTGGTCAGGGGCTAACTTTCTTTCCTGAAACCATCCATTATTCGCTGCAGGTCAACTACTGGCTGGGCGGGCTGATGGAGGTGAAGAGCAACGACCTGTACCGCATGAAGGGCGTGCTGGCCATCAAGGACTTCCCCGCCCGCTTTGTGTTCCAGGGGTGAGCTCGCACTGCTTGCTTTTTTGAGCTCACTGCTTGCTTTTTTCAAAGGACGGTATGGATCTTCTCTGCCTGCTTGCCACAAGAGAGCGTTGATGTCGCCGCAGGTCCGGATGCCCCTACGCCTGTGCGCCTCCTCTTTTGTGAGCTGTTGCAGCGTGCCCATGCACTCTGAGGGTAGGCCCTGCCCTGCTGCTGCATTCCAGCTGCAAGCACTGAAACCAAGCTAGTAACTAACCTGGCTTGCCTGTACCTCCCCTGCAGCGTGCACATGCTGTTTGAGGGCGTGCATGGACCGCCATGCACTTGCTGCCCCACGTGCACGGAGGCGGCAACAAGCTACTAAGCAACGCCCCTTTTCTCTGCCCTCCGCCCTGCAGCGTGCACATGCTGTTTGAGGGCAGGCTGCAGCGCTGTTGTTGCTGCTGCTCAGCCCAGCCGGAAGGGTTAAATCCAAGCTAACAACCCAGCTTATTTCTACCGTCCCCCCTGCAGCGTGCACATGCTGTTTGAGGGCATGCCGGACCGGGAGTGGAAGGAGGGGGAGAAGCGGGTGAGAGGAAGCACAGGGAGCGCTGGCCACTGGCTGGTCCCCGGGGGACGGGGCCTTGCAAGCAAGGCGGGTCGTGGCATGCCCCCCTGGACTGCCGCTCGCCTGTTAGATGTTCTTCAGACCAGCCCAATCGATTCAGCCCCTCCTTATTTACGCCGTTTCTCCGTTCAGGTGTCCAAGATGGTGTTCATCGGCAAGGAGCTGGACCGCCAGCTGATTGAGGAGGGCTTCCGGGAGTGCCTGGTCAAGTGACCGGGCTGTTTTGTGCTGTTTTAAAAGCCGCGCAGTTGAGACTTGGCAAGGCGGAAGGCGCAGCGTGCTGAGGCCCGTAGTACGGCGCAGGGGCCTGCACCGGCGTTTTGGAGATTGCCCCAGCTGACGGCGCGCACCGAACGCTGTTGACGTGCACTCACCCATATCGACTTTATGCACACTGTAAAAAACATGATTACTCTCCATTCAAACCCACAAGATACAAAACAACGGCTGCACACGCGCTGCTTGCGTTGTGCAAGCCAGCAAGCACCGCATGCGCCATGGCGGCTGGCACCAGCTTGCCAATGCGAGCTGCTGCGGCAGGAATGGTGTTGGGCGGCTGCATATGTTCATAGCGCGGCAAAAACGAGATTACAAAGACAGGCAGGAGCAGAGGGAATGAACATGCAGAACCGGGAACAAAGACAGGCAGGGGCAGAGGGCATGAATGGCAACTGAATGCAGAGGCATGTGCGAGGCCTGTTAAGATACTAAACATGCCGATGGTACGTTGATGGGAGGCTATGGAGCGGCTGAGGCGCAATTGTGCTGTATATACGCCATTGCGCAGGTGCCTATGCGCTGCTGCCGCTGTCGCTGTTTTCGCGCATCGGCGCGCCAGCAGCCAGGCGCATTCTAGCCACATGTCAGGCCGCGCAGCATGAGCAGGCACAGCATGATCAGGAGGGCAAAGTAGGCGAGCTTGGTAAGGATCATGACGATTCGGTCCGCTATATTGAGCGCTGACCGCTCCTTGGGCTCAGCCGACCGCAGAGGGGGCCGCACGGCCTCCTGCAGCAGCAGCGCAGCAGCAGCGCAGCAGCAACAGGCAGCAGTATCAGCGTGTGTGGCGACACTGACGCAGCGTGACTGCGCCAGCCTGCCAGGTCGGACAGACTATTGGCCCGTGCCCAGGCGATGCTTGCATGGGGGCGCAGTGAGAAGAAACAAGGACCACGGCACTCATGCACACAGGAAGGCGCATCAGGCAGGGCAGCTGGCGAGGCAGTGGCGCCAGGCGCACACATGGGCGGGTGCGCATTCATTCAGGCCCACCTTGATTTGCTCCACATCCTGCTTGACCTGTTGTACGCTGGCCTCCACACTGCCCATTTTGCCTTCCATGCTCTTCAGCCGGGCATCAAGGGAGGCGGAGAGCTGCCGCATGGCATCCGCGACCTGCGGGACGCATGCAGACAGCAAACATGCAGCAGTTTGTGACCGAAACCAGGCAGCGGCGCTGGTGAGTGCTATCCTAGCGCTGCTGCCAGGCGGGGCGCTCGGTTTGCAGGGCCGCTTTCTAACAGTCTGCTCACCTGCTGCGGCGGCAGCGGCAGCGGCTCTGGCGGCGGCTCGGCAGCGGCAGCATAGCCCGCCGTGCTGCGTGGATGCCGGCAGGCCAAGCCGGCTCGCAGAAGCCCGCGCCTCGTGAGCGGGCCGCCAGCCCGCCAGCCAGCCGGAAGGGGCCTACGCGGCTGGGGACACAGCGATGCGGCCAGCATGGCTGCCTGCCCCAGTCCCAATGAATGCGTGTCAATGTCAATGTGAGATACAACGAGGAACCGAGGGGCATCGTGCTGCAGCAGCTGTGCCGCGCCGACGGCAGCGCGCAGCGTGTGCCGCCGCCATGGCCAGCGCCCTGGAAGCGTCTGCCCTCACCTTGAACAATGCTAGCAACGATAAGTGGATTGCATGCCGCACTTGCTCGCGTCACAATGAAAACAATGAAACAAAACACTTCTCAAGTCGAGCCCTTCATGCTCAGCGGCCGGTGGCGGCCCGGCATGGGGATTTTCTGTCGCCGTCAGTCGCTGAGCGCTGAGTGCTGGTCACCATACACGTCGTTCATGCAAACTAAGCAGCTTGGCCATGCTCATGTAGTGCAGTAAAGCGGCATTTCTTGTTCATGGTGTTGAGCTCAAGGATTCGCGGCGAGCGATGTCGATCCGCGTTTGCGTCAAGGAGCAGCGGAGGCACAGCGCGGCGCCGGTGAGCTCGAGAATGCTGCGTATAAACATTCAAATCATACCATGCCAGCAATTCCCAGCGGCAAGCAAAAGAGAAGCTGGGACGGTCAGCGCGTAACTGGTGGCGGCAAGCTCTCGCGATGCTGCTGCGCGCAGTGGGCTCCACCCTCCTCCGCTGCGCAGGAGTATTCGCAGCATGTGATGCAGTGGCGCTAGCTAGCTGGCGGGGCGACCCGGTAAGGAGCGGCCCACCGCCGCCACCGCCGGCGCCGCCGCCGCCGCCGATTTTGGCCGCTGCTGTCGCAGCCACCTATCGTTGTATCAGCATGGGAGGTGTGCAAGTGTGAGTCTCCCCCTCCGAATTCTAAGCAGGATGTGCTGATGTGGGTCACGGCAATAGGCGGGGTTGCGGCCCACCCATTCACGCGGTCGGCCCGCCAGAGGCTCGAGCGCTGGATGTTCCACCCGCTGCTGCCCCGTACAGCCCAGGCGGGTGCAGCTGCGGGCGCCTTTGCCTGCGTCAGCATGGCAGCGCATGCGCTAGCCCTGCATGTCCTGGTTGAACGATGGAGGGAGCAGGATGAGGAGAAGCAGCACGGGCTGCCGGTTTCTCTGGCTGTGCGGCCACCACTGCAGCCGGTGCTGCCTGGGCTGACGGACAGGACAATGCAGTGGCTGCCCCAGTCTGTTGGCGCAGACGGCTGGCTCAACGCCTCGCTGCGCTTTGTGGGACAAGGTGAGGAGGAGCCTGCTCCTGCGCAGGAAGCAAGGTACACTACGGCGCACCAGGCTGATCACCGCGCATGCACCTGGCAATCTGCGACATCCAGCTGCCCAGCTCGTACAAGCTGCTGGGGTGGTACTTACCTGCTTGCATTCTCCTCTGTTCCCTGAGCACAGGCGCGGCTTTCTGTCCTGCCCACCACGAGCTGACCCACATGGCAGAGGCAGCCCGTGACGCTGCACTTGCGGATTTTGAGGCGGAGCTGCTGGCGATGGAAGGCGAGCAGTCAGAGGCTCTGGCCCACTTCCGGCAGCAGTTTGGCCGCCCCGGCGGCATCACAGTGAGAGTGGTCAGCTGCACAGGCCCATGCGTCAGCGGTTTCGCCGTGCCGGGCGGCTTTGCTGTTCGTGAAGACGAGCCGAGCGCCCTGGCGGCGGCGGTGCGGCACGGCGTGCACAGCGTGCTGCGCTCAGCTGGGATGCACCAGGCGCACGGCTGGTCCTCTGGACGGCGGGGCGGCGGCTGGGACCTGCGCACTCTGGCCGCCATGCTGCTCCTCTTTCCGCTCACTGACCCGCGGTCCATGGCCCTGATGGTGCTCTCAGTATGCTGCGGTGTGTTGGACCCGCAGCTGCGTGCCGACTCGCGCCGCTGGCACCAGGAGAACCAGCACGAGTTGTGTAGGCGGCACTGGGTGAGCACGCGGCTAGCTGAGCTGCGGCAGGCGGGCTCGGCCGCTGAGGAGGAGGCGTTGCTCCGCTGGCTGCACTGACGGGTGGAAGAGGGATGCATAAACAATACAGCTGAGAGCACACCGATTCCCAGTTGTTGATACTCTCGCATGTAAATTTGGGCACATGTAGAAGAGGGCAGCCGCAGCGCCAAACTAGGCCGGGCGTGCAGCGGCAGAGGGCGGCGGCGGCGGCGGCAGGAGCACGGCGGTGCCCGCTTCGTCCGCATCGTCGTTCTAAGGACACTCCTGAACCCCAACAACCAGCTTGGACTGTTGGTTCAGCTGTGGGCCGCGCCGCCAACTAGGGTTGTGTGAGAGCCGACAGGGGTGGGGCCTGCGCTCGGCAACAGGCGCACATCCACGAGTGATGTTGCAGATGCTCGCGATCGGCCCCACTGGTGGCCCATTGCAGCCTCCATTCCATCGTGTAACCCTGACTGGCCCATGAAGGGCTTTGCTGGCCGCCTGGCGCACTACCCTTGTTTCGCAAGGAAGATCTCGAGCTGTCAAGCAAGCCGCCTGGCTCTGAAAACACACCCACCCTCGGGTTTGGTTCGGCGCGGCCTGGTGCTCCCCCGCTAAGAGCGGCGCTGCCACACACACAGTAAATGTCCAGCATGGGTCGCGGCAGGGGTGGGCGAGGCGGCAGGGGCAGGGGCGACGCCGGCAGCGGCGGCGGCGGCGGCAGGAGCGGCGGCCGGTCCGGCGGCAGGGGTGGCAGGGGCCGTGGGCGGCAGCCCGGGTCCGGACAGCCGCAGGCCTCACATCCCAGCGGCGACGCGCTGCTAGTGGAGCTGCGGGCAGCGCCGGCGTTCTACACAGAGCTGCAGGATGCAGGTGCGCGCAGCGGTGGCTCGCGGGTGCTGTGCCAGATTCTTGCCACCATGCAAGAGGAGCTCATACCTGCCTTACTGTTCGGGAGCATGCGAACCAGACGTGGGGCATGCAAACCAGCCAACAAGCACCTCGGCGCGTAGGCACTAAATCTCACAACCCCTTGCTCTCCTGTCTCTGCCAACTTTCTGGATTCCCGTTAAACCCTGCCACTCCCTGCAGCCTGCCCAGCTAGCTGGGTGGAGGGCGGGGCAGACGGGCCGCCGCCGCTGGGGGCCAGCAAGCTTGACCTTGGCGAATGGGGCAGGCTGGACCAGCTGCTGCGCTGGTTCAGGTGGGTGCTGCCACATCATCATCTATTACATCTGCTGTTGCTATTGCTGCCGCTGCTGCCGCTGCTGCTGCTGTCATGTTGGTGGCATGCCAAGCACCGGACCAGCTGCCACGCTGCCGCTGCTGCCGCCGCCATGCGCGCCTGCCTGCTTCCTGCAGAGCGTCACAGCTTGGTTGCTGCATTGCTGTACCATGACGCACTGCTGTTGGTCAAGAGCACGCCCCCTGAACGGCATGTTTGCCTTCCTGCTGCAGCAAGGGCCTGGCGGCGGACCCCCAAGCAGAGCTGGTCTTTTCGCTGCGGCTCACCAAGGCACAGCGGGCCAGCGTGCACGGGTGCGAGACTGGGCGGCTGCTGTAGGGCAGTGCTGGACGCTGCATCATGCCGCCCGGCAATGTTCGGCTGGCTTATTGCTGGCTGCCATACTTTTAGCAAGCGCTCAGATACATGTGGAGCATGATGGTTATAAGGCTGCCTGTAAGTTTGTTTTGCCTTGCCCACCTGCCGCTGCCTGCAGCACCACCACCGCCGTGGCGCGGCACAGCCTGGGCACCGCCAGCCGCGGCATTGGCGATGCGCGCGCTGTGGTCGTGCTGGCCAAGGAGCGTGCACAGCGGGTGAACATTTATTCGCATGCAACTGCATGGGCGATGTGCGATGTGGTTGTTCTGGGCAAGGAGCGTGCGCAGTGGGTCAGCGGCAGTCACCCAGGCCTGGCTGCCACACGGGCTGGGCTGCTGTTGCAGTGCAGGCTGCCCCGCCGGGCACCCTCAGTTTGGCACCCCCTTGGCCCCTCCACTGCTGAGCACCCTCCTTACCCGCCCATCATTCTGTGCAGCCTGTGCTGGATGCGGAGCAGGAGCAGCGTGCCCTGTGGCTGTGGAAGTGGGCCGGCGCGGAGGGGCAGCAGGCAAGGCTGTTTGCTGCTGCCGCTGGGCTCTGCTACCACACTTGCACGGCTATCTGCGCCACACTTGCATGGCTACCCCGGGACTTGCAGCCCCCCTGTGGCTTCGCTACCTATGCCTGCTTGCTCAGCAAGGCACACCGTACCTGCTGCCACTGCTAATCTCTTAGCATGCCTCACATTTCTTTGCAGGTCAGCAGGGACGAGGTTCGTGAGGCTGTGCTGGCCGGCAGCCTGCCGCCACAGCTGCAGGCGGTGGCAGAGAAACACGAGGCGCAGCAGGACGCCGTCCGCGCACTCGTGGCGGCGGCAGCTGCTGGCGACGAGGCGCGGTTGAAGGTGGGTGGCAGCAGGTTGAGTTGGGTGGGGTGCTGTGCTATGGCACTCAGGGTGGGCGTCTTGGCTCTGCTAGAGACTCACAGCATGGCCAAACCTGTATAGCAGTAGAGCACTGCTGCGTTTAGTCTGCATTGCTTTCCGATGAGCGATACAGTACCCACCATGCGGTTCAGCGCCCTCCGCCTTGCTTACTGCCCTGCAGTCGCTGCTGGCAGAGCGGCCCGACCTGCTGGCTGAGCAGATCTTTGATGTGCACACAGGTCAGCTGGCTTGCCCTGTCTGGATGCACTGTTTGCGACAGGTCCATGGATTTGCTTTGTTTGTGCAAGCTGTTGCATCTGTGGCTTGCAGATCTCAACCCCGCCCACCTGGCAATGTCAGCAACTCTACAGCTGAGAGGCTCCTCACACATTGCTCCTATGCCTGCCCAACCCCAACCTGCGCCAGGCGCGGCACCGCTGCACGCCGCCGCCCACGCCGGCCAGGTGGCAGCCCTTCAGCTGCTGCTGGCTTCGGGTGCGGACATAAATGCCTCTGACGGCCACGGCGCCACCGCACTGGACGTCTCCCGGCGGTACGATCAGAGCGATGCAGAAGGGGTGCTGCTGCGGGCGGGGGCAGCGGATCCAGATGCCAACAAGTGGCCCGGCGCTCGCCGCATCGACCTGGCTGCGGCGGACGGGGAGAAGCCAGCAGCAGCAGATGCGGCAGCGGCGGGAGAGGCGGCAGCACGGGTGGCACAGCCAACGACGACACAGCCCGCGGCGCCGGCTGCTGCGCCGCCGGCAGCGGCGGCAGCGGAGCCCGCAGCGCACCCGCCGCCAGTGGCTGTGCAAGCGGCAGCGGCGGCAGCGGAGGAGGGCGAGGAGGGTGAGGACACATCAGGCAGTGTTACAGAGGAGGAAGAGGAAGTTATGACGTCCACTGCTGCAGCCGCAGAGGAAGCAGTTGTGGCCTTCAGCGCTGCGCTGGCGGCGGCTGAGGCGGCAGAGGCGGCGGCAGAGGAGGCAGAGGGCATGCCAGGGCCGGAGGCTGCCCAGCGGGCGGTTGCCTTCCGAAAGGAAGCTGAGGCGGCGATTGTGGCGGCGGCGGCTGCGGCAGTGGTGGCGGGAGACAGCTTGGATGCGGTGCTGCCTCCCCGGGACGGCAGCCCAGACAAAGGTGGGCTGATAACTGCTGGCTGGGCGCAGGATTGTAGGTGGAGCGAGCAAGGCCTGCCCTGCATGCAAGACTGCTGGGGTGCACTACAGGGTGCTTTTTAGGACCGCTGAGGAGGACAGCATCGAGTATGTGCCAGCCCATGCACGTTTCAAGTCACTTGCACACCCAGCGTTCTGCAGCGGGCGGGGTGCATTATCTTCCCCCGCCCCTCCTACTGCCCCCTCCCCTGCAGAGGCAGAAGGTGACAGCCTGGCGCCGCTGCCGCCTGCTGATTCAGACCGCCTCGGCCCGCTGCCCGCTGTGCCGCACCTGGCAGTGGCTTCCTCCTCTGTCGCCTCTGTGTGCGGCAGCGATGGGCCGGCCATGTCGCTGGATACTGCAGAGTTCACTTCGCTGGCATCCCAGGGGGAGGTGGGATCCCAGGCGGATGCTGCTTCACAGGCAGGGGCCGCGTCTGAGCTGGCATCCCAAGCTGACGTGGCATCCCAAGCTGAGGTAGCGTCTGTGGATGATGCGGCGTCGGCGGCCTCTGCTGGTGGGCTGGGGGCGTTGCTGCTGCAGGCTGGGAGTGGGAGGGAGTCTCTGCTTTGCGGGCGGCTGTGTTCGCATGCAGCAATGTTGGTGTGTGTGAATCTGCTTCTGCTTCCTCCCTGCAAGGGCTTGTGCCTTGCAACTATGCGCGGTGCGCCATTTTGAGCCTCGGATCATAGCGCTCACCGCAACAAACTGTGCCTGCCTTGCAGCGCCGCCGGCCCAGCCGGCTGCTCGCTCGCTGGCTGCACCAGCAGCAGAGGAGATCACAGCAGCAGAGGAGAGCTCACAGGCGGCAGGCGGCAAAAGCAAGGCGGCAGCGGCAGCTGCAAACCCGTGCGGGGCGGCACCTGCAAGCGTGGCAGACAATGGCAGCACAGTCAGCGGCCCGGGTGCTGCGGGGGCCGCTTCAAATGGCAAGGCAGAGGGCGCTGAGGTTGCTGCTGCAGCTGAGCCTGCCGCAGATGGCAACGGCAGTGCGGCGGCAGGCCTGCAGGCCATTGCTGCGGCGGTGGCGGAGCAGGCGGCGGCGGCCGGCAAGCAGGCGGCAGCAGGTGAGCTGGAGCCGCTCAAGGCATGGGCTGCTCTTTCCTGCAAGCTTGCTAGGCATACTGCTTTGGGCATCGGGCAGCGTGCATCTGCGCCAGCTGCTGAACCTGACTGACTTCCACACACCCCTTCCTTGCCTGTGCCTTCCTGCAGTGGCGTCTGATGCTGCCCAGCGGGCGCGGGCAGAGCTTGAAGTTCGCCTGCCAGAGTGGAAGGCTTGGGCGGAGGAGCACCCCGGCAGGCAAGCTCCCTTGCAACCCCAAGTCGTTTGTTTCCCTGCAGAATTGCAGCGGCTGCTATTTGCTGAGCTGGGCTGGGGCAAACGGCATGAGGTCTGCTGCTGTGGCAATCGAGACACACTCTGTTTCCGTGGCAGCAGCGGCGGGGCGCACCTGCGGCAGCCAATGCCTTGGTTTGCACAGTGATCAGTTTCACATACCAATGCCAAACTGTGCACTGACTGCCTCCCCACGCGTAACCCCACCTCTCTTCGCCGCAGTGTGGTGGCAGGCGCGAGCGTGGCGGCAGTCGCAATTGCCGCGGTGCTGATGCTGCGCAAGTGAAGATGGCTGATGGGTGGCAGGGGTGGCACAGACTAACTGTCCGTGCTGCTGCTGCACCTGCACCGCCCTGTCTGCAATCTGTGGGCTTTGCACTGATGCTTTGCAATCGAATTTTTTAGCCATGCCTTGGGGAACGTTATGTTGTGTGCACTTGTGTTTGTATTGTAGCATGCAATGCACAATGAAATCAGTTGGCCAACAAAGGCCTAGTATTGCAGCCGCGGCAGGCAAGGTGCAGCGCAGGTGGGATGTGAAGACGTACGCCAGGGTGCACAACTTGCACCTGCTGCATGGGCACCACACAACCGCAGCTCTTCTGTACCATGCCGTCCGTGCCTTTCTTCAGGCCCAGCCTTGTGCACTGTCAGCCCCTCACTGCCTGCTCTCAAGAAAAGCGCAGCTGATGTGCTCAAGCGCGTATTGCATGTGTGTACGCACGTGTGTGTTCATTCAGACGGAAGCATCGGAGGTCGCAAGAGAATGAAAGGCTGGCATGGAAAGATATTGGGACGGAGTGGCAACAGGGTAGCAGCAGTACAGGGTCATTCGGGTCGATACAATTGGTCAAAGCAATGCACGGTCAATGTTAGGAAACATTCAGGGAAGGGGGCTAACTACGCGGACGGGCCGTTGGGAGGCAAGCCAGGTGGCCGCAAGCCAGCAGCCGGCGGCAGCTGTACATGCAACGCTGGGCCGCAGAACCTATCTGTTGCAGCCTACATCGTACAGGCTGTCTCAGAGCGCGCTGCGCCCCAGCACATGCACGCGGCCGCACTCTTGGCACACGGCGGGCCCGCTACACTCGTGCCGCTTCTGGCTGCGGTGGCTGGACATGGCACCCACGCTCTGGAAGCTGCGCTGGCAGTCGAGGCAGCGCCACTCGGGGCGGGGCAGCTCCTGCGGGAGGGGAAGGGCGGGGCGGGGCGGGCACGCTTGGTCAGCCGGGCTGCTGCTGGGCAAGTTGAGTCGAGTTGCAAGGGCAGCAGGCAAGGGGCATATGAGACATGTGCAGTGGAGGTGTGTGCAGGCAGCAGCAGCGCGAGAGGAGGGTGCACAGGTGGGCTCAGAATGAGTAGGAGAGTCTAATGGTTTCTTTCCACAGGAGCGTTCAGAAACATTGCTTCCTCCTTGCCCGCCGGCGGCTGTGCAATCGACAAATGAGCAGTACATGCATTGATGCATCTCACGGCCAAGTGTGCTTGCAAGATGCATGCAGAAGCAAGGGGCATCGGAAGGCAAAGAGTCGTCAGCGAGTGTCGGTTGCAAATTACCCAAATATGTCCTAAGTTCGTCACCTGCCCCGGTGAAAGAAAGAAAGGTGCATGTGGGCATGCGTGCATGCAACAGCACGTGCAACGAGTGTAACAGCAGCAGCTGCGCTACAAGCACGGCCAATCAAGTCCAGGGTGGGGTCGAGAATGAGTAGGAGAGTCTGATGGTTTGTATCAACAGGGAGCGTTCAGCTGCATCGTTTCTTCACTCCCCAACTGGACGGCGGCGGGGCGCAGCAGGGCGGCATGCGTGCATGCGCAGTGCAGGGCGTGGTTGCAAGCGATAAAAAAAAGAGGCACCTCCAGGGTTAAAAAGCTCGGTTGTGTACCCTCACAGGGATCAGGCAGCACAGGTTGGAAGCTCATCCTCGGTGCAATTGCAAGACAGATGCAGGGTGCATTGATTGAAGTAGGTGCAGGGAGCAGGAAAGCACCGCGCACGCAGGCAGCAAGCCGGCTAGCAAGTCAATCAGCAAGAACGGCAGCAGGCAGGGCAACACAAGCAGCAAGCAGCGCTCACCGCTCCGAGCAGCTGGCGGCAGGAGGTGCAGGCGGAGGGGGAGGCGTGCCACAGGCGCAGGCCGCGATAGACGTGTCCTGTGATGATGGCGTCTAGTGCGGCATACTGCATTTGGCGGGCCGACAGCTGGCGCGCCTCCCAGTTGCTCATGGTCACCTGCACAGGCGGGGGGCAAGGGATGGTAGCGGTAAGTGAGGCATGGCAGAATCGGAACAGGCAAGAGTGCATGCACTGGGCGGCATGCGCGGCAGATGACGAACCGCAGGCGGGACACCCCGCCAGCTGAAGTCCAGGGTCAGGCTGACATACATACTTGCCTAGTTTGGGCTGCCTGCAAGCACACCTTGCGGTCCTTGGGAGGCTGGAAGCCCAGCACCTGCCCTTTTGATGGCCAACCAATACCAAATTTAAACAGTTTTGAATATTGGGCGCACCTTGCGGTCCTTGGGAGGCTGAAAGCCCAGCACCTGCTTGGTCAGCGCCCCCAGGCCCAGGCCATGGTACCCCAGCCGCTGTCCAACCTGCGGTAAGCAGGGCAGAAGGGCAGGACTGTCACAACAGGCCAGCAGGGTCAGGATGGAGGATGGACGGGCAGCCAGTAACAGAGCAAATTGCAGGGTGAGCTGCGGGGCGCATGCTTGCCGGCCAAATGAACCAGGCACCCTAACCCAACCTTGCTGATTGATAATGAATGTTCACCTGCTGCAGGTCGAGGAAGCGCGAGAAGAGCTTGCGGCCGGCGCCAAACGTGGCCTGCATCTTGGACTCATCGGCGCTGTCCCACGAAAAGCCCACAAAGGTCAGCTCCGGGTCGCTGCAGGCATGAGGGGAGAAGCAGGAAATGAATCAGTGTACAACAAATGCAACTATGTCCCAGGAAAAGCGCACAAAGGTCAGCTCCGGGTCGCTGCAAGCAGATGATGGAAGAAGGGATGAACCGAATCAGTGCGCAGGTTGCTGCGGCGGCTGCGGCGGCTGCGGCGGCAGCGGCGGCAGGCAGCAAGCACGGCAGGTAGCAGGCCCTGCAGCCACTGTTCACCATCGCACAACTGTAAGCCGCACCTGAGGAAGTCGCGCAGCTGCTGCGGCATGCGGTACTTGAGGTGACAGACGCGGATGAGCACCGCGGTTGTGGCGGAGCCCAGCTGCATGAGCGCGACGCGCGTGCTGCGCTCTGAACCTGCCCAGCCCTCAGGCTTCCATTCTAGGTCTATCCCCACGCACGAGTCCTGCATGGGAAACAGGCGGGCACGGTGTTGGGGACAGCCTGCGATGCAGAGCGTGCGTTGCGCATGCATGCATGCCACATGCAAAGGCATGCAAAGAAAGTGCAGGGGTGTGCCAGCCGGCTGCAGGCGCGCTGCATACACAAGCGCACGTGGCAAGCACTGCTCCTGCAGCTCTAGCGCAGTCTGCATGCTAGCTGCATTGCAAGGTGCACGACCACCAACCTGCATGCTGGCCCTCAGCGCGCCCAGCGCCCCCGCCAGCTGCGATGCGCACGTCACCACATACACGCTGATGCCGCCTGCAGGTGTGGCAACAGGAGGGCAGACAAGTTTGGGTTAGCAAAAGGCGGCAGGAGGCAGCAGCGAGCGGTGCACAAGGCGGCGGCGAGGCACAGGAGCTGCCGGCCTGCTTTGCCCGCTCATGCCAAGCTTCAGCTGCTGTGCATCGCTGCCATGCCGTTCTAGCCACGCTGTTTTCCAAAAAAACGCACCTGGCAGGGTGTAGCAGCCGGCCACACGGTCGTACGCCATGTCTGCATCGCTCTGCACCGACTGCAGCGCCGCCGCCCAGTCCATGGGGGGCAGCGCCACGTCCTGGGCGCACCAGGCAGCGGCCCGCTCCGCCTCGTCTACATCCGCCTCTGCCCGGCCGCTGCAGTCGGAGCAGGCGGCCACGCGCACGGCTGGGCGCTCCTCCCGCAGCCGCTTGGCAGCGTGGTCGCCGCCGGCCGCCGCCGCCGCCACCAGGTCGGAGCTGGAGAAGCGGCGCTCTAGGGCGGCCTCGCTGGCACGCCGCTTGGCGCTCTTGGGGCGCTGCAGGGCGGCCGCCTGGCTGCCGCTGGAGCCGTCGGTGCTGCTCGTCATGCTTGCATGGACGGCCGCCGCCTCTGCTAGCACGCTGGGGGGCATGGTGGCCTCCAGTAGGCGAAGCAGCAGCGCCGCCGCGGGGCCAGAGAGCTCGGGGAGGTCGCGAGTAGGGGCGAGCTCGCGGGAGGGGCGACAGAGCAGCCTACGTAGGGCTGCGACAGCAGTGCGCATGCACTGGATCAAGATGGGATTGCCGATGGGCGCCCTGGGGCTCAGCAAGTGCCTCATGCCTGCTGCCTGCTGCCAGTCGTCATGGGCCACCATTCGCGGTGTCGAGCTTGCACGGCATTCTGCACCGGGCCTTGCTCCAGCCCAGTTGCACGCTCTGCTGAAAGGCCCCTCTCGAGCTCTCCGACTTTGCTAGCACCTCCACAGCCGCGCCTATAGCGCTCCTTGAGCTGCAACCAGTCTCGGCAAAGCCCGGTCAGCCAGCCATGAGCTCCGAGCCGCTGCTGGCAGGCCAGGGCGGCAAGGGCCCTCCCTTGCAGGGCCCTGCGCTCGAAGATTTCGAGGCCCGCGTGGTTATTCAGAGCCTGCCGCCGCGCCGCAGCACGTGAGCAACGCCGGGAGGCGGGCGGACGCCCTGCCCAGCAGCGCGCGGGAGTGCTGCCGCTCGGGCGACGCCAGCGCCAGCAGACCGCTTCAACCCCCCTTCGCCCAGCTTCCTTCTGCCCTGCTTGCCTCTGTAGCCAAACTGAGTGCATGCCGCATGATGATTGGTTGCCTGGCTAGCCGGCTGCTGCTGCTGCGCCTTGAGCTCACGAGCAAAAGCCCTCTCGTTGTCGCCCCAACCGCAGGCGCCGGCGGCTGTACGAAGGCGCCTTCTGGCTGGGCCTGCCGCTGCTGCTGGGCGTGGCCATTGGCCTGGCTGTGCCCACTAGCGACCGCTGCCCAGTGGTGCCCAACATCGTGGCCCGCCTGTCATCCGTCATTGGCTGGGTGAGTTGAGGGGCCACCGTGCGCCCATCCCGCACGAACGAACAGGTCTTTTGCCCGTACGGACCGGCGTACCGTCCGGCGGTTGGGGCCGTGCCAGCAGGCGCCCCCACCCCACCCACTGCACCCGATTGGGGCTTTGAATTTGTTGCCTGGTTAACCTACTCTGCGCCTGAGGTGGGCTGGGAGGGCTGCACCTGTGGTGTACGGCGGCGGCGGCCCCACGGGTGCACCCTCCTGAGCGCCGCAGCGCCTGCAAGCCCAGGCTGCGCGGTCCCGGGCGAAAACCACCCACCCCTGCAAGCTTTGCACAGGGCCATTAGGTGTTGGGCTCGCTGGCCGCACGGTACTCCCAGTGATGCTTTGCTTCCCGAGTGCTGACCTGCCCACCCAGTGCTGACCTGCCCCCTGCCCGCCACCCCCCTGTTGGTGCCCCACAGGTCTACTTCTGCGCCTGGAGCATTTCGTTCTACCCCCAGGCCTTCCTGAACTGGCGGCGCAAGTCGGTGGCAGGGCTGTCGCTCGACTTCCAGCTGCTCAACATGCTGGGCTTTGGGTGAGCAGGGGCTTCTCCTGTCAGGCTGGTAAATGCGTGGCTGTCAACTGGAGGTCGAGCATTTGGTTTCCCTGGCTGGCTGTGGCTGGAATGCGCTGCAGGCTGTGCGAGAGACTTTGCGTTGCACCATCTCCCCATCCTTGCAGCTGCTACGCCGTTTACAACGGAGCGCTGTTCTGGAACCCAACCGTGCGCGAGCAGTACAGCTGCACGTGAGCTGAAGTTGCTGTGTGTGTTTATCGTTGGCTGCCATTTGTACCAAGGGGCATGGGTTGCTGGAGCAGCTGTACGCGAGCAGAGCGGCTCCACGTGAGCTTAGGAACTGGCTGCACCGCCGCCCTGTGGGCCCTGGGGTGGCCGAGTATGCACGAGGCGCCGCCGACAGGATTTACCACCTGCCCCGGCTTGCTTCACTTGGCCTTCCCTCGCCGCCCTCCCTACCACCCACGCAAGTGCACCCCTGCCCTTCCCCTCCACACAGGCACGGCGGCTCGCTGCCAGCTGTGCACGCCAACGATGTCTTCTTCGCCATCCATGCCGCGGTGGTCACAGCAGTTACACTCTTCCAATGCGCAATTTATGACCGCGGCGGCCAGCGCATTTCGTGGCTGGCGGGCCTGGGCTCCGCCGCCAGCCTGGCGGGGATCGCCGCCTACCTGGCAGCCGTGGTCTGGGCGCAGCAGGGCAGCAGCGGCGGCGGCGGCCACGTGCCGCCTGGCCACACCGGCCTCACACTAGTGCCCACCCTCTGGTTCAGCGGCAGCCACAGCAGCAGCAGCGGCGGCGGCCTGGGCGGCGGAGCGCTGCCCTGCGGAGACCTGCTCTCCTGGCTCTCCTTCCTCTACTTCCTTTCCTACATCAAGCTGGCCGTGTCCCTGGTCAAGTACATTCCCCAGGTGCGCTAATGTTTTCGGCACCAGGCATGCTTTTTTAGGTTAGAGCTTGAGGCTCTGCATCAAGCTGGCGGCACCGCTAGTCAGCTGCATATTGAGCCCGGCCGCCCGTTTGTTGTTCATGCGGCTGCCAACAACCAAACACAGTCATCTCCTCGTTGCAGGTCATCCTGAACTGGCGCCTGCGCTCGACGGCGGGCTGGAACATGCACAACGTGGCGCTGGACTTTGGGGGCGGCATGTTGTCCCTCGTGCAGCTGCTCATGGACGGAGCCTACACCCAGGACTGGACCGCAGTCACAGGTGCGCCTGGTTGGCTGCTGCTGGTTGGCTGCTGCACTTGCAGGCAGGACAGCGTGCACTGCAGAGTGGCGGGCTTCCCAGGGTGTGTAAACCTGGGGTGCTTGCAAGGACCGTAGCACAGCCGTGCAGCTTGGCAGCGTGCAGGTGCACTGGAGCTGCGGCAGCTGTGGGCTCTGCTGCTGGCCATCCTGGCTGCCGCTCTGAACAGCACCGTTTGTTCTTTCATTGTGCAGGCAACCCCGTGAAGTTTGCCCTGGGCTTTGCCTCCATCTTCTTCGACGTCATCTTCATGGTGCAGGTCGGTTGGTTTCATGGCTGCTCAGGGTTGTGTCTATTTTGGGTCATTGGCCTCCCTCCTCTTCGACGTCATTTTCATGGTGCAGGTCAGTGTGTTGTTCGTCTGTCAGCCTACCTGCGCAGCACATGCTAATACAGAGCCTACTATGTATGCCTGCGCCATGCTGTGTGCTGCATGCTGTAAGCGGGTTGCTGTGCATGCTGGTGCACCGCGTCCGGCATCCTTGCCAGCTTGAAACACACACCCAACCGCTCACCCCTTCCCCACATCGCCCCCTGCCCCTACCCCTGCAGCACTTCTGCCTCTATCCGGCGCACGACGAGGGCCGCTTCTGGCCAGATGCCTCCCAGCAGCAGCAGCAGCAGCAGGGCAGCGGCAACGGCAAGAAAGCACTTGCCAGCAGCAGCAGCGATGCCATCAGCGTCGGCGGCAGCAGCAGCAGGGGGCCCGACACACCCTCGCCCTCTGGCAGCGCCCTGGCGGCGCCTGCGGCGCTTGCAGCGGCAGCCTCTGAAGCAGACTTGGAGGCGGCTCGGCATGGCATAGAGCCGGCGGCAGAGCAGGAGCAGGCGCCGCTGCTCCGCCGCTGAAATTTTGGCCTGCGCTCAGCAGCAGCTGCTGGTTGAGCAGCTCGCCAGCGCACTGCGCACCTTTAGTGCGCCCTGCCCTTCGTTGCCCCTCAACACTGCTCACCTGCAGCTGCGCCGCCGTCGTGCGGGTTTGAACAACACATGCATGCACAACACACGCTTTATCCTGTCCCCTCACCGTGCTAGCAGCCACTGCCCATTCTCTCTGCACACTCCCTCCGTGCGCTGCAACAGCTGTCCTTGCTCATCTGCAACCGATTTCACCCATTGGTCTGTCTCGCCGTGTGCACCGCTCGCTTTCGTTTGCGCTGCTGGATTGCGCAGCACGCCTGGACCTCCCCTTGCAAATGAACCGCACGATGCCCCCTCTCCAAGTCCATTGTTCTTTTCGATTTTTTACACCCGTCCTTCGGCCCCCTGTTGTATTGTCCCCACCCCCCGGCCATGTTTCACCCTGCAGCTCAATTTTCCGGCTGACTTTCTTGCTCAAGCGCCTCTTGTTCCCTCCTCTCTCTGGCACAGTTTTCCTGTTGAGCGCGTTCTGTAAAGCCTGTTGCGAGTTACACTCAGGCGTGTGACGACTGGGAAGGAAGCTCGCAAGAGCACATATGGGGTCCCAGCACGGTATGTCTTATTCAGCGAGGTGTGTGTCAAGCCAGCAGGGGGAAGCACTGGCAAGCCCATAATTGCAGGGCAGGGGGCGCGTGAGTTGCGCACGGAAACATAAGCAGGAACGTCGGTTGTGAGTGGCAGGAAAACAGGAAAACGGCGCGGCAGTCGGTCGGTCCGTTGGACAGTTAGGCAAGGGGGAGGATGATTGGTAAATCAGGGATCAAGAGGAATACAAGGAGCAATGTAAGGAGCAATGGGTGAAGAAAATTGGCAGCGTGAGGCTCGCAGTATCAGGGCATTGCCTATACCAAAAGAAACAGTAACAAATCGCTTGAGGGGCTACATGGCATGGTGCTGCCCGTGCAGGCTGCCGGCCAGGGAGCGGGGACGTGGTGGGGAGCCTGCTGCGCCTGCTGAGCTGGCCCCTGCTGAGCTGGCCCCGGGGGAGTGCAGCTGCAGCGACAGGCGGCGGGCGGTAGGCATAGAGGACGAGGCCCGCCGCAAGTTGGCCAGGGTATCCAGGATGCACACCTCTGCAATCTGGCTGGAGGCGTCCGAAAGGTCACGGGACAGGCGGTCCAGCAGGGCCAGCTGAGCGTCGAGCAGGGAGGTGTCCGAGGCAGGCGAGACAGCTGCCACCGCCTGCGCTGCCGCCCAGGCACCAGGGCTGGCGGTGGACAGGAGTGCCACCTCCTCTGCCGCAGCGCGAGCGCCCGCCTGCGCGGCCGCAAGGCTGCCCACGGCCGCGGCCTGTGCCTGCCGCAGCTGGCTGCCGGCGCTGCCGGGGCGGGGCGACAGGGGCAGGGCGGCGGGGGAGCCCGGCTGGCTGCTGGCCGGCTGGCTGCTGGCCGGCTGGCTGCTGCTGGAAGAGGACAGGCGGTGGGCGCGGCGGGGCGTGGTCTCGCCAGCTGGCGACTCTGCAGGGGGTTAGGGGACAGCGGCAGGGGCCGGCGGGTCAGGCAGGGGCGAAATACAGAGGAGGAATGGGCGGTTGCCTCACAAGGCACAACAAGCCGGCTGGCAGCGCCATGCACCACACTGCCACAGCCATCAAAACCTGCCACAGCCATCAAAACCTGCAGGCAGTGGGCTGTCACTCACCAGCAGCCGACAGGTAGGACGAAACGCTGGCTGCGTCGGCAGAGCGAGCCGAGACAAACGTCTGCTGGAAGGGAGAGGTTGGCTGGTTGCTGGGCAGGCTGGTGCTGGCGGGCGCCGCGGCAACAGATGCCGCCTGGGCCGCGCCCCGCAGGGAGCTTGGCCGGCGCACGTGCAGGGGGCGAGGGGCCGTGGGGCTGGTGCTGCCAGCAGCCAGAGCGCGCTGCGCAAGCTGCTTCAGTGCCAGCTCAGAGCGGCGGGTGGGCAGAGAGGCAGGGGCAGCTGCTCGAGCAGAGGGGGAAGTCACCTCAGCAGGCAAAGGCTCAGCAGGCGCAGCAGCGCTGGCGGCGGTGCCTGGCCGGGGAATGCGGCTGCCGCTGGCCTGGCGGCGAAAGCCGGAGGCCGCTGCCGCTGCTGCTGCTGCTGCTGCGGGCGTGCCGGCCGGGGAGGACAGGGTGGAAGCAGTGCCAGTTGCGGCGGCGATGCGCCAGGAGGCCTCACTGCTGGAGGCACTGGGAGAGGCCAGGCTGGCGGCGGCGGCAGCGGCGGCGGCGGCGCTGGAGGCGGGGCGCTTCACAGTCAGGCGGCCTGCAGGGACGGGAAGCAGAGGCAGACGGGGATTGATGTTGTGCAATAGATGACGATCTAAGCAGGCAGATGTGCATGCCGCCGCCACTGCTGTGCATGCAAGTCGACGCAGCAAGCGCAGCGCCCAGGCACCATGCATGCGTGGCTGGCCATAGCCGTTTACCTGCCGGTGCCGCGGGGTGGGCGGGCGAGAAGAGCCACTGGGCAACCTTGGTGGAGGGAGACAGCTCCTCTGCTCGAGGCGCCTGCTTGGCGGCCGCTGAGGCGGGCCGCTGCGCCTGCTGCGCCTGCTGGGAGGTGGACGCCAGGCCGCGGGGGGCGGCAGCTGTCCGCACAGCGGGGGGTGTGCCTGCCAGGCTCTGGCGGGTGGGGGTGCCGGGTGTGCTGTGGCGAGGGGTGGTGGGAGAGGGCTGGGCGCTGCCGCTGGGGCGCCACAGGGGCTTGGGGCTGGCAGCCTGGGAGGCGGCTGCCTGGGCGGGCATGGCGGGGCGGCTGGCGGATGCGGCGGGCTTGGGCGTGGGGCGGGGGAAGCTGCTGGCGGGCCGGGGCAGGGCGCTGCCGGGGCGGGGCTGGGGGGCTGTGACCGAGGATGGGCGGCGCTGGCTGCGGGGCGGCTGGCCTGCCAGGCTGACGCGCGGCAGTGGCTGCACCTCGCTGCCCTCACTGGTCAGCTGGCGGCGCTGCTGGGCAGAGGCGGCGGGGGGTGCCGCCGTCTGCTGCTGGAAGGGTGCAAACGGGTCGGCAGGCTCGGCAGACAGCCAGTTGGATGTGCCGGGTGCGGCCTGCGCCAGGAGATTGGCCATGAACAGGCTGGCTTGCTCGCTCAGGCGCTCTTGACGGCTGGCGGGCTGAGCCTGCGCTTGCAGGGAGGACGGGGAAAGGGGCGGGTCAGGGCAACGGGGTGAAGGTCGGTTGGCAGTCGGTTGGGCACATGCCCACGTGGCGGGCCGGCGCCGGACGCCGCGGCGGTAACCCATGTGTTGCCACTCTGGGGCACCCAGCAGGTGGCACATGCAGTGCAGGATCTACCAGCGGCATTGGCCAAGCAGCTGGGCAGTGCAGCAGGCGGGGGAGCACTCACCACGGGCACGAGCCAGCCCTCGGCGTCGGACGTGGGGGCGGCGAGCGACAGCAGGCCCGCATCGGCCTCGGTGTGCTGAATTGTGCACTGCGACATTGCTGGTTGCTGGCTGTGGGGAGTGGCGACGCACCAGGCCACACGGTGGCGATGCCGCGTTTGGCAGACCGGCGCGTGAGCAGGCGTCGGGAACGCTCCGGGACACAAAGAAAGCGGTGTCAGGGCGCGATGGCAGCACAGGGAGCGCGGCTGGGAAGGTTGTGCGCAGCAAAGAAATGTAACGCTGCGCGATGCAGCCTTGAATGGGCGTTTGACGCTGACAAGAGCTCAAGCAGGATAGTGCAATAGTGGAGCGCCGGGCTGCAAGCAGGTTCCTGGCCTGCAGGGCGCGCTGGCGGCGGCGGCGGCGTGCCTGCTGCGCCTTCCCCATGCAGGCGTATGAAGCTAGCTGTGCAAGTGGCGCATGCGCAACCGGCATCCGCATTGTTTAGGGTGCATTCAGACATAGCCGGAGCCCCTGCCGGGAGCTGCCGACCATGTCGCGCTTGCGGCGTCCTTTGGCCGCTTTGGCACGCTGCAGCTCCAGATCCATCGAGCATGATGCGATCTATGCGACCCAGGGGCCCTGGGTGGCCTCCCCGCCGTGGCACTTCGCTGGCGGCGGCGGCGGCGGCAGCTGCGGCGCTGGCTCGTGGCGACAGCGTTTCGCGGCGGCAAGCTCGTCTGCAGCAGCCTGCCAGCGATTTGAGGTGAGTCTGAGGTCACATGTGCGCAGCACAGTCGCGCGCTATGCTGTAAGGCTGCTGTCCATGATTCCGCCACTGCCGCTGTTCAAAACGTGGTGCCAGCATTGCTGTCCACCGGTGCAGGCGCGGCATGAAGGTAGCTGGGAGCGGGACAGGTGGCGACACGCCTGCAGCGCTCACTATAGCAGCAGCAGCGGCGGCGGCGGCGGCGGCGCGGCGGCAGCAGTGGCAGCGTCTGGCAAGCCGCCGCCTGCGCCTGCGGCGGCGCCTGCGGCAGTGGATACAAGCAGCAGCAGCAGCGGCGGCGGCAGCATGGAGGAGCGAGGAGAGCACATGGGGGACGTTGAGGTGCTGCGAGAGCTGGCTCGGTGCGCTTTCTGAATTGTCTGCAGGTTGATGTGGCTGCCAAATTGCGGCATGCCTGCTGCCCCAAAACGTGGCCATGGTTTTGCGAGGCAGGTGGCACCATGCTTGCCTCACGATGGTGACGCTCTCGTGCCGCAGCTGCATGGGATGTCTATAGCTTCCAAAGGACCGCTTTCAAAAACCTGCTACCTCCCATCGGCGTATGCCTGCTTTACCTGCACTTATTTGCTGCCCCTCCCCTGCCGCAGCTACGTGCTGCCCAAGGGCGGCAGCAGCGAGTGGCGGGGGCGCGTGGGGGCGGCCATGGCGCTGCTGATGGGCAGCAAGCTGCTCAACGTACAGGTATGCTGTGATTGACGTGCCTGGCTTGTTGCACTGCGATCATTGGGGCAAGCATAGCACTGGTGCTGATGGGCAGCAAGCTGCTCACTGTGCAGGTGGGTGTGAATGCATGTGCTAAACTGATTTGTTGCAATTGGTGGTTCTGCACTGCAGTGCTGCTGCGGCTGCTGCTGCTGCACTGCTGCTGCTGGGCAGCAGTCTGCGCAACAAGGCAGGCTCTGCTTTTGAATGCTTGCCGAATTGATGTGAGGAGCTCAGCAGCCCTGGCAACTGACTGCTTCCGCCCTCTGCTCCATGCTCCCCTCCAACCCAGGTGCCGTTCCTCTTCAAGTACACCATAGATGCCCTCACAGCCGACCCCACAGCCCTCACACCTGCCACGGTGGCTGGGGTGGTGGCCCTCACTCCGCCCGCCCTGATTGTGGGCTATGGCGTGGCGCGGGCGGGAGCCTCGTTCTGTAACGAGGCGCGCAACGCAGTGTTTGCCAAGGCAAGCAGTTTGTGTAAACTTTTGTGTAGACTTGACTGCCTTGTCCATGGACACACATGTTGGCATTGAAAGAACGCGCCTGGATCTGGCATGTAGTGCGCAAGTGTTGCCTGCCACGTGCAGCCCACACAGCTGGTGGACAGGTCCTGTGAACGCACCTCTAGCTCCCTGACTGCAGGCCGCCCAAGGCGCCGTTCGCAACGTGGCCAACAGCGCGGCCGCTCGCTCACTTGCCTCACCAGTGGCCCGCGCCCTTAACTCCCTGACTGCAGGTCACCCAAGGCGCCATCCGCAACGTGGCCAACAAGGTCTTTGCCCACCTTCACGGCATGGACCTGGCGTTTCACCTGTCGCGCCAGACGGGCGCGGTGAGCTGCAAACGCGGCGTGGAGTTTGGGGGTAGCTAGGTTGTGCTTTGCTTTTTGTTTGGTTGGTTCCATGCCAACAAGCCTGGTAAGAGCTGCCTTTCACCTGTCGCGGCAGACAGGCGCGGTGAGCTGCAAGCGCTGTACAATTGCGTTGGGTGTAGAGGGGGGCAGGCGGTTGCTAAGCAGCACTGTACCAACGATGCTGATGCTTTAGACATAGCCTGTATGGTAGTATAAGCAGACAGCCTGCGAAAGGCTGCGAGTGCCTGTGCGACCCCCACTGCAGGTGTCGCGCCTGATCGACCGGGGCACCCGCGGCATCAACTTCATTCTGAGGTGGGGAGGTAAAATCTGAGTTTGGGCGCTGCAACTAAGCAGACATTTTGATGGGGCAGCTTGCTACAGCCTTCACGTGTGCCCCCTTTCCGCACTTGCCACAGTTCCATGGTTTTCAACATAGTGCCCACTGCCTTTGAGGTCGCACTGGGGGGGGGCACCCTGGCTTACAAGTCTGGTCTTCACTCACTCACTTTCCACTGCCCACAGTTCTATGGTGTTCAACGTGGTGCCCACTGCTTTCGAGGTGGCGCTCGTGGCGGGCATCCTGGCTTTCAAGTGCGGCCTCCACTCCCTTACTTCCCACTTCCCTGCAGTTCCATGGTGTTCAACGTGGTGCCCACTGCTTTCGAGGTGGCCCTCGTGGCCGGCATCCTTGCTTACAAGTGCGGCCCCGCGTTTGCGGGCCTCACCGCGGGCACCATCGTCGCGTACACCGCCTTCACATTCTCCATCACGCAGGTTTGTGTTGGAGTTGGGTTGGGGTGGGGGATGGCCGGTAGGTGGGGCGGGCACCATTGTCGCCTACACGGCCGTCACATTCTCAACACAGGTTTGTTAACGATTCTCTATCACGTAGGCTCCGAATGAGTTTGGCTTGTGGTGGGTGATCTGGAGCATGGGCGGGTGGCTCCCTGCCGCCCCGCAGCCATACTCCTTGTTTCATGTGCCCCTGTCTCTGTCTTTGCAACGTGCCTGCAGTGGCGCACGCGCTTCCGGCGGGAGATGAACCGCGCCGAGAGCCAGGCCAGCAGCCGTGCAGTCGACTCGCTGATCAACTACGAAACTGTAAAGTACTTTGGAAACGAGGCGCACGAGCAGCGGCGGTGAGTCTAGCTGCTGCTGTCCTGACGGCAGAATTCACCTCCTGCCCAGTGTCTCCGAGCTGCGTGCGTGCAAGTGGCAGCACAGCTGCCGCTGGCGCCTTGCCTGGCGCAAGTGTTCCCCTGGTTGCTTGCAAGCGGTGCTCCCTCGCAGCTCCGTTCAGCGACTACTTAGCCCTCTGCTTGTTTGTGGTCCTGCAGGTACGATGAGTGCCTTTCCAAGTACGAGCGGGCGGCGATCGAGACGTAGCAGAGCCTGTCGGCGCTCAACTGGGGGCAGAACGCCATCTTCAGCGCGGCTCTCAGCGCCGCCATGCTGCTGGGCCTGCAGGTATGCGCACAAATGAACACGTGTGCCTCCGCTACAAGTTGTCCCTCAATGCTGCTGGCTGTACGGCTGCAGTTTCACGTCCCACCCTGTGATCCATGTGCAGCACATGCCGGCCGGCCAGCCGTTTGCTGCAGACACTTGCAAGCTGCTGGTGCAAGCTGCTGGTCCAAGTGCTGACTCCTGCTTTCCTGCCACGCTGATATGCAGGGCGTTTCGGCGGGCCAGCTGACTGTGGGCGACCTGGTGATGGTCAACGGCCTGCTGTTCCAGGTGGGGGTTTTCAAATGTCTGTCCAGTGTTGGTTGCAGAAGGCATTGGGACGACTGTGGGTGACCTGGTGATGGTCAGCGGCCTGCTGTTCCAGGTAGGGATGTGCTGGTTGCGGTTGGGACGTGGGCAGTTGGACTACATGGAGTTGGATGGCATGCTTCAGTCCTGGACAACAGTATATGCCGCACCAAACTGCGGCCTCACAAGCACATTGCGAATCGGTGCATTTTGGGCACCCACGCCTTAAGCCCCACTTGCCTACACCTGCCCGCAGCTGTCCATGCCCCTCAACTTCCTGGGCAGTGCTGTGCCTACATACTGCCTGGCCATCTCAATTGGCCCCCACACCTTTTCAACCCTTCCCAATCTCCTTCCCAATGCAGCTGTCCATTCCCCTCAATTTCCTGGGCACGCTGAAACAGTGCCTGGCCAACTCATTACTTGGGCACAGTTTGGGCATCCACCCCTTTACCCCTGCTTGCCCCACCTGCCCAACAGCTGTCCATGCCCCTCAACTTCCTGGGCACGGTGTACCGCGAGACGAAGCAGTCCCTGGTTGACATGGCGGCCATGTTTGCTCTGCTCAAGGAGCAGAGCAAGATTGTGGACGCTCCAGGTGTGTTTCAATGCACTGAGCAGTACTAAAAAGTGGGAAATTTATCACCGCTGCCGCCGTGCGGGCCTGAAGGCTGTGAGCTAAACCAGCAACTTGCATGCTCCCCCCACGCCCTGCCGCCTCGACAGATGCGCGGCCGCTGCCGCCCTGCGGCCCTCAGGGCTACGACATCGAGCTGCAGGACGTTCACTTTGGCTATCGGCCCGACCAGCCAATCCTGACGGTGAGCCGGCTAGCGGGAAGCTCATTGATGATGCTTGCCTGTTATTGATGGTGCTTGCGTGGAGCTGACCGGTGAGCAGACTGTTAAGACCAAACCGCAAGCCGTCTTTCAAGCCACAACACGGCTGCTACCTGTCGACCCATGACAAGTCGGCTACCCTCTGCAACTCTCTGCAACCCTCAGTTGTTCACCTCCCACCTGCACAGGGCGTGACCTTCCGCGTGCCGGCCGGCAGCAGCTGCGCACTGGTCGGCACCAGCGGCAGCGGCAAGTCGACCATCCTGCGCCTGCTCTTCCGATTCTATGATCCAGGCAAGCTGCCAGCTGTTCGTGGGAGTGTTGCATCGTGCAAGGTGGCAGGTGTGCACGTCGCAGGAGGAGTATTGCATGGTGCAGGTGTAGCGGTGGTGGGTGGGTGCCATTGGCCGGCCGGCATGGCAGCGTCACACATACCATACATAGTGGATGGAGATGTTGGCTGCTTGGATGGTGATCCCGTTTCTCCCCATCCCCGCAGAGAGCGGCAATGTGCGGGTGGGCGGGCAGGACGTGAGTGGCACGGAGCTGGCCAGCCTGCGGGGGGCCATGGGGCAGGTGCCGCAGGTGGGCGCCATTTTGAGCTGGTTAGGGCCCCATTGGAAGGTGGAGTGTTGCTCTGCTGGCTAGATGGGTGGGCATGGGGCAGGTGCCATTGTAGCTTACAGCAGGTGCGATTTCGGCTGGTTGTGGAAAGGTGGAGAAAGGGGAGTGGCAGTCAGGCGTCTTGATGGGAGCCATGGGGCAGGTGCCGCATGTGGGTGCCATCACGTCAAAGTTGCGATTGATACGTTGCGTTGCGTAACTTGCTGGCCAGCGTATGCAAACTCGGGGCTGCTTGCAGGGCCGCCAGGGGGAGGAGGGGGTTAGAGTGCCGCTCAGCTGGCATGATGGCTGGGCATGGCGGCGATTGCGGTAAGTGGGCACCTTTCCAATCTTGAAACAGCCCTGTTTGCACTGAACAATTTGCGGCTCCTGGTGCAGGATCTGGTGCTGTTCAACGACACAATTTACTACAACATCCAGTATGGCCGGCTGGACGCCACGCGGGAGGAAGTGGAAGATGCGGCACGCCAGGTGCGCTGCCTCACCGTTCCTTTGTCTACTGTCCTGGACTTTTGGTCAAGCAAACTTCGCAAGCACACCGTTCCGGTGGGCGGACTGCAGCTGTTGATTGCTTACTGCCCACCCCTTGCAGGCGGCCATCCACGACCAGATCCTGCAGCTCCTGATTGCATTGTGCTGGCCATAGCTGCACAGCTTTCAACATGCACCTTCGTGCCGTGCACTCTTCATGCAGGCGGCCATCCACGACCAGATTCTGCAGCTCCCCGACGGCTCCGTTCGTGCATTGTGGTGGCTGCAAACCTTACAGTGACCAGCCAATACCACCAACCCCTTGCAGGCGGCCATCCACGACCAGATTCTGCAGTTCCCAGACGGCTACGACACGCTTGTGGGAGAGCGCGGCCTGAAGCTCAGGTGCGGTTGCATGCGTGTGGCTGGTGCACCTTGCTTGCTGCTCAGCAGCGCCGGCAGGGATGTAGGAGCCAGCGGTGTGGCGGACTTGAGCTTGCTGTGCATTGCAAGGCAGCTTATGGCACCTCCTGACGTGTTGCACTGCTTGGCTGACTGATGCACCTCTGTTGCAGCGGCGGCGAGAAGCAGTGAGTGGCTGCACCAAGGTTCCTCACCTACCCCTGCCCTCTGGCCGGCCCCGCTGACCTGTCGCACTGCCGTTGCACTTTGCTGTCGCAGCGGCGGCGAGAAGCAGAGGGTGGCCACCGTTGCCGCTGCTTGCAGCGTGCTGACCTGTTGCACTGCTTTGCATTTCACTGCCCCAACATTTTGTCGCAGCGGAGGCGAGAAGCAGCGAGTGGCGCTGGCACGAGCCTTCCTCAAGTCCCCGCGCGTCCTGCTGTGCGACGAGGCCACCTCCGCGCTTGACAGCCGCACGTGAGGGCCTACATGTTTTATAACGTTTTATAACTGGTTGATGAATGGTTGTGCTGCGCGCTCTGCCGGCCTTGAGGTCTGACGAGGCCACCTCCGCGCTGGACAGCCGCACGTGAGCCTGGCTTGTTCGGCTTGGACCTTGGGCCTGACCATTGCCTCCTGACTGCTCACATCACTGCCATACCGCTGGACTGTGCCCTCTTTTCCTCACAAGTCGACCTGGTTGCATTCTGCTCCTCGTTCTTCTTTCACAGCGGACAGGATTTGCTGGGCGCGCTGCTCACCAAATAAGGACGCCTGCTGGTTTGATGCCTGAAACACTCTGGTTTACTCCCTCCGCACGCAGGGAAAAGGAGGTGCTGGGTGCGCTGTTCAGCCTGGCGCGCGGCCGCACGTGCGTGCTGGTGGCACACCGCCTGTCCACCGCGGCTCAGTGCGACCAGATCGTGGTGCTGGAGCAGGTGCGTACATGCTGGGCTGAATCGATAGAAAAATTGCTGGTTGTGCCTCTCGAGCAGGTGTGGGTGGTGTGCTGGGCTGACGGGATTGTGAGCCACGGAACTGGGCACCACCTGTCCATAGCCACGCGCGGTGGCCAACCTGGGTGTTGTGCTGCTGCGCACCTGGCAATGCACCGAGCAGATGCACGCGCCACGCTCCATGTGTGCAGGGCCAGGTGGTGGAGGCGGGCAGCCACTCGGAGCTGCTGGCTGCGGGTGGAAAGTACGCCGAGCTGTGGTCGCGGCAGCAGGCACATGTGGACGAAATTTACGACAGCGGGTCTGAGGAGCTGGCCCATGAGGAGGAAGGCATGCCACCTGGCAGCGCAGCAGGCGCAGCGGACACAGCGGGCACAGCGGGCACAGCGGGCGCAGCAGGGTCCTCAGTTGTGCATGGCAGCGTGCGGCGGGATGGCAGCGGCGGGCCGGCGGAGCGTGCGCTGGATGCCACTGGAGCGGTGAGCCCAGCGGCGCGCGGCGGGGCAGGGCTGGGAGGAGATGTGCCTTCAGGCACCAGCTGAGCTGGCAGCTGGCCTGCCCTGCTGCAAAGCAACTGGTGCAGACCTGGTTTGCGACCAGCGATCAACCGATTGTGGCATGTTTGATACATCTGCACCTGCTTGCGAGAGCAATCGTGCCTGCTCAGCTTCCTCATTTCTCCAACGCCCTTGCCTGCCTGATGCTGCCACCCTTTCCTGGGCTGTCTCCCCCTACCCCTTTTCGGCATGTGGGTGAACCTGCACTGTATGCTGTTGCACAGGCCTTGTAAGCGTGGCAGGGAAAGGGTATTCCCGCATCAAACATGCCCGCCCAGCTGGCGTCAGCGGCTGCCGCGGCACGCTGCCCCAACCCTACTCGCTTGGCCTCCTGCGACTGGCAGTCGTATGCAGGGGTTGTTGCAGCTACCGTGGGACAGAGCCGGCTGCAAAAGACGCCTGTTTCTCTCGGTCAGGCGGAGGGTCCATAGGCGCGCCTATTTCAGCTGTCCCTTCGAGTGCTGGCTTGTTGGAGAGCAGGCAGCACGTGTGGCCTGCAGGCTGCACCTTGGGCACTGCCGCCGCTTCCCCTTCCGCCGCCCTGACACCGCTGCTTTCACTTTCGCCGCCCTGCCGCAGCTGACTGTCTTGGCCGCCGTGCCTGCCTGGTTCCCCGCAGATTGCTTGCTTGCTCCACCTGAGCACTGCGGCCAGCCAGCCATGCGCACCCGGGCTTCACGGCACCCTGCAGCAGCAGCAGCCACACCAGGATGGGCCGACTTGCCGACGGCATTATGGGAAGCGATCGCTGATTGCTTACCCGCTGCCGACATCATGTCGCTGCGGCAGGCGTGGCGCGGCGCCACCCAGCTGGGGCATGCCCGCCTCTTCAGCGCGGCCTGCAGCGCAGCAGAGGAGGAGCTGCGGTGTTTTGTGGCACGGGCTATCACTCTGGCGTTCCTGACTGCTACAGGGGGCATGGTGAGAGTGCTTTGAAAACACTCCTCTTGCTTTGAAGCGTGTGTAGGCTGTGCAAAGCCGCTGGCGGCCGGCCTGTCACAGTGACCTGGCCTGAAATCTGGCCACTGCTTGTCCCCTCACTCGTCATGATGCCTGCCTCTGGACACGCTGTCGCTGATCTACCGCCTCTTTACCCGCTGGAGATGCAGGTGGCCATGGCAAGGGAGACGGGCGAGATCGACCTTGGCTACCTTTGTACTTACATGGGCGATATCGCTGCTGCTCTGGCCCCGGAGGGCGGGGTCGAGCGCGTGGAGCACACCAAGTATCTTGGAGAGGACCGGCCTGGCTACCGAAGCACATATGAGTTTGATGTGCCAAAGGCTGGAGCCATCGCGCAGGTGAGAAGCAGGTGCTTGTGACTGCTGGCCGGAAGGCGGTTGATCAGCGGATGTGTGCAGGCGTTGTTTGATGTGGCAGCGTGCAACCATAGATGCATACATGTGCTGCTCTGTGCATGCTCTTTGCTGAGAGCTGCCAGTGAGGTTCAAACTCAAAGTCCTGGCCTTCATCGCGCCCTTCCAGCCTGTGCTTTCTTCCTGGCTGGCAGCCATGAGGTTGCATAGTTGCTGCTTAGCTTCCTGACTTGCCCTGGCCCCCACTGTTGCGCAGGCTGTCATGACGATCGCAGAGTCCAGCTTCCCGGACGAGGATGCCGCGGCGGTTGAGCTGGAAGAGCTTCGATTCCTCACAGCAGATGGTGCACTGCTTGCTGAGTACGGCTTGGCTCACGGACTGGACAACTCACGCAAGAGCATACGAGCAATTCGGCTGGGTGATGGCACCAGCTTTGGCAGGCTGCAGAGCCGACTGCTGACCGAGGCGACGGCGCACTTTGCAGCGCTGCGGGCGGCGGCAGAGCGGCAGCCGCTGCGCACAGCGGCGGGGCATTGGTCGGATGGCGTCCTGCTGACCGCCATCCATCAGGCAGTCGTGAGCAAGTACCCAGCGCAGCTGTGAACCGCCGCTGAGCCGCTGCTGCTGATTGTACAACTGCACGTGTTGTGTCAAGTTGCATGGCGTGTGTGCAAGAAGCTCAGCTTTGACAAAAGAAGAGCGAGAATGGTAGGGCTATAAGATGCTGAACGGCTGCCAAGTTGTGCAAGGTGGTGCGCGCAGAAGGGCCGCGTCTCAGCCGGGGCACCAGCGGCTGGCTTGCCAGGGCTCCAACCAAGCAGCGATCAGGAGGGCGGGATGGACACCCGCACGAGGGACAGCTCGTACTCCAAAGTTGCACCCGGAGGCACAATGCCTGCCTTTTCAGGCACGTGCTCTGTGGGCCGCAGCGTCAGGCCCTGCAAGGGAATCAAGGGCGTTGGATGGGGCAGAGGATGTGTCGCAGCCAGCAGCAAGCGCAAGCATGGAGGGGCAAGCAAGCTGTGCCGTCCGGGCAGAGTGAGCCAAGACAGGCAGTGAGATGCCTGCCACGATGCGTCTCTTCATCAGTGGGACCTCCGTCAGCGCACCTGGTCTCCAAAGCCGAGCTCTGGTGGGATGGTCACCCGCCGCCGCCCGCCTGCACATACAGAGACGGCAGAGCGCTTGGGTCTACACTACGTGGCAGTTGATAAGCTGCCACACTCGAGAGTGGCAGATAGCCTGGCAGCAGGACTCCGCTGAACCTGGTCCAGCCAGCACCCCTCAGCGTGGGCACACCAGCTGGCTGCAGCTTACGCAGCAGCAGGCCGAGCCCTCCTGCCAGCCCTGCCGCCACTGGCTCCAGCCAGTGCAGCAGCAGGTGTCCAGGGCTGCAGGCCCACCCACTTGCAAGCATCCCCATCCCCCTCCCTCACCGGCGCGCATCATGGCCATCCAAGCTGGCTGTCTCCCCACCCAGGCACAAGCCTAACACACCCCACTTGCAGGCATCCGCCTCCCCCCACCCCTCACCAGCGCGCATGGTGGCCAGCGCCTTCTCCACGCCCAGGCACATGCCGCCGCTGAAGGGCCGCTTGCCGTACAGGAACACAATGGGCTTGCGGCGGGCGGTCGTGTCCTCAAACAGCTCGCCGTTGGCGTAGCCCTTGTAGTCGAGCACCACAATGTAGCCTGAAATCGGGCAGCAGCAGCAGGGGGAGGAACAGGCAAGCAGCAGGTTGGGGTGTAAAGAGGGTCCTTCCAGGACGCCAACCCTTAGCTTAATAGATTGCTGCATACTCAAGTTATTCTATCTGTTTCTGCGCACCTGGGATGGGCGGCGAGCCGCCGCCGATCTTTAGGTCACGGTAACGCAGCCCCTCTGGCGTCACAACCTCTGGCGCGTCTGCCACCTCCCGCGTGTTTGCCTCCTCGCTGGCAATTTCCAGCCGAGTCTTGATCTGAGGGGCGGTTCAGCAAGCAGGGCAGGGCGGGTTGGCAGGTGCAGAATGTGCTGAGTCGCGGTGCGAAAAGGCATTCCAGCGAGCACACATCCCAACTACTCAGCTTCCGCTTGCAGGCCATTTCTGGACGAGCTTGCCGAGCAACGCCGTTCCAGACCGCTTGCCTGCTCGGACAGGACGCCGAATGTGAGGAAGCCCACCCAGGCAAGGCCGCCCGCCAGGCCAAACCGCCGCGTCAGCTGGCTGGAAATCCAGTCGGCTGCGGCAGGGGGACAGGAGAGGCACGGTTGGGGGCTCTGCTGCAGCTTGCAAGTTGCATCAGATGAAAGCTGCACCGTGCAGCCACTAGCAACTTCTTCGCTTGCCACCCTGCCACAAGAAGTGCTCACTCGAGTCTGCCTGCCGCCTGCGGCCGCCGCTACGCTGCTGCTCCGCCGCCCGCAGTGTGTCACGCACGCTGCTCTCGGCATCAGGGCTGCTGCCAGCGCCAGTGCTGCTGGGGACGGCCTCGTCGGCCTGCTGCTGCGATTGCTGCTGCTCAGGTCCCGCACGGCACGCCAGCCGGCCTGCAGGCGGACGGAACAGCAGGTGTGCGTGGTTGGTGGGGAGCGGCGGCGGCGGCGGCACCAACCGGAGATGTGAGGGCAGAGGCCACTTCAAACGGCTGTATTGCGTCCTTGCTCACCCCTGCTGCTGCGGTAGGGCGCCAAAAGTGGTGACGGGCGCCAGGCGACGGGCGACTGCCGGCTGGGGGCCGCGACAGCGCGCGTGGGGGAGCTCAGTATGATCTCCATAGTTTCGAGACCAAGCTCACGAGCGGGATGCGCGCGATCGGCTGCTTTCAGGTGCCCATGTTGGACAGCCTGGCAGTCGTTTTGTGGGAAGTTGAGCGCCTCCAAACGACACGTGCCGCTCGCACAAAACCCAGGCAAACATGGGTCTCGACGTGCTCGCCCCGCCAGCTTGACCGCCGCTTCAAAGCACCATGCCGCCCTCCCCGGGCGGGTCCACTTCTAGTGAGAGCGTAGATGGCCTGCTGGGCGATGCCGGCTCGCCGGTCCGGCGCGTGGCCGCCTGGGCGCGCCGGGACGCCGTGCAGGCCGCCCAAGCAGCGGCAGCCAGCGTGAGCAGCCCCAGCGAGAGCAGCCACGATGGGCAGGACGCGGAGCTGCTGCGCCTGCGCCTGCAGGTGGCCACCGACCAGCTGGTGCGCGCCCCGCCCCGGCTGCCGCCGCCTGCTGCCGGCTGTCGGGCCTGTGCGTGCAGGCTGCCTCTCGTGCTTCGCATTTGCTGCACCTCACACCTCTGTTCTGCACTTACCAAGTGCAGACGGAGCAGCAGGGGCGCGTGCGGGGGCTGGAAGCAGAGCTGCGCGAGCTGCGCGGCCGGCTGGGTGCTGCCGAGGGCACCGCCTTGGGCCAGGTGAGCAGCCGGCACCCTGTTTCGTCTGCTGTGGCCACAGAGCAGGGTGCTGCTTTGCCCCGGCCGCTTGTACCCACAGTTCATGAGCAGTTGCTTCATTTGGTGCACCAGCATTGATTCAGCCTGCCAGCATGCTGGTCAGGCGCCTCCCCGCCTCCCTGCCATCACCCTGCCGTCTCCTCCCCTCTCTAGCGCAGACGGTGCTGGTGCAACGGGTGTCGCAACTAGAAGCGGCTCTTGCCGCCAGCCAGCGAGCGGAGCAAGATGCGGCAGCCACAGCAGCACGGCTGGAGGGCAGAGCAGCAGTGGCCGAGGGCGCGCTCAAGTCCGCAGAATCGCAGCTGGGGGCTGGCCTGTCGGAGCTGCAGGCGCAGCACGTTGTGGCGCTGGCCGCGGCTCGCGAGCAGCACGCACGTGACCTGGCCGCCGCACAGGCGAGCGGTGAAGCGGCGGCCGCTGCCGCTCGCGCTGCCGCAGATGCCGAGCTCAAGCGGCTGGCTGGCGAAAAGGCTGGGCTGGAAGCAGCGCTGCGGCGGGAGCAGGCGCGGGCTCGGGAGCTGCAGGCGCAGCTGGACAAGGAGGGGTCGCGGCAGGAGGCGGTGAAGGAGACGATGCGCCACTCTGCAGCGCTGCAGGCGCAGCTGGACCGAGCGCAGGTGGGCTTTGCTGCCGGCTGTTTAGCAGGGCTGGTAGACCTGCTGCTGTGGGGTGAAGGACATGGGGGCCCCTGTGTTGGATGAGCGTGGGGCTGTGATGAGAGCTTTGAGATACCGTGCTGTGATAGTACCTGAATTGAAACCATGCTGGTGTCGATGCGTACAATTTATGCAGGCTGCAGTGCAGGAAGAGAAGCGGCGGGCCAACAAGGCAGCGCAGGCGGCAGAGGCAGCCGTGGCGCAGGAGCGAGCGCTGGCGGACGCAGCGGCTGCAGAGGCGCAGCAGCGCAAGCAGGTACGAAGAATGGTTGCTGGGCTGCATGGGAACAGTCGGATGGATTTGGAACTGGTCTGCTTGCATTTATGAGATGCGATTGGCAGCAAGCATTTTTGTAAGGTTGAAATCATGCTGCAGGAGGCGGCGCGTGAGCATGACAAGGCGCTGCGCCAGGCCCGCGCCAAGCTGCAGCGGGCAGAGGGCGAGGCCCGGGCAGCCAAGCAGGCAGCTGCATCTGCCGCCGCTCGAGTTCAGGAGGTGGAGGCAGCGGCAGCGCTGAAGGATGTGCAGCTGGATGCTGCGGTGCAGCAGGTGGTTGGGAGGGGTGCGATCTTGTTGAACGCATTGCCCTCGCTTTTGAGCGGCAAATCGTTGCCGCATGCATGTGCCACACGTAGTGCAGGAGTGTGTGTCTGGTTGCAAGGTTGCAAGTTGACTTTAGTTGCGCTGTTGCTGGTGGTGCAGATGTATGCTGATGCCGCATCCTCTTTTGCCTCCTGCCGTGCTGCAGGTGTCGCTGATGCAGCACGAGCTTGAAGCGCTGCGGCAGGGGCTGTCCGGCCGGCAGGCTGCTGCGCTGGAGGCGGCGCGTGCTGAGTTTGCATCCGCGCTGCAGGAGGCCCAGGCAGAACTGGAGGCTGCGCGGCAGCGGGCCTGTGAGCACGGCCTGACGGCTGCACAGCAGGGCAAGGCCCTTGCTTCCATCATGCGGGTGCTGGCTGTGCACGCTGGCGGGTACACGGCAGCGGGCAAAGCTGGCGGCATGGACGGCGAGGGAGCGGCAGCTGCGGCGGCAAGCCCAGACCCAGCCAAAGCGGTGGCGTTTGTGGAGGCCATCAGCGCTGCCATGCTGGACCTGCAGCAGCAGTGGCAGCTGGAGCGGGCAGAAATGGCACAGGTGGGTGCATGCGGGGTCGAACGGCTGGTGGATATGGTGCCCTGAAAGCCTAGTGTGCCCGGCCGACCAGAATGAGGCAAGTGGGGCTGCCACCTCCGCATAGTCGTTTCTTCCGTGGCCAGCCATACCCTACAAGCTGCTCTATGCTGCCCACCCTTTTACTGGACAGGCGCTGGAGGCGGCCGAGGCGGTGCACTCCCAGCTGGAGGCGCTGCTGGAGCGGGAGCGGTCGGACAACCGCGGCATGACTGCCGATGCGGCAGAGATGCAGGTGGGAGGATGCGCTGGTTGTGCTGGGGGAACCGCTGGCTAGCTGCATAGCCTATGTACCTTGCCACTCGCATTTTCTGCAGTTGTGCTTGCTGTCTTGCTAGTTCGGTGTGCGATGTGCCTGTTGCTGCCAGCTAAGTTGCCACTCTCCAACCTGCTGTTGTGCTTTGCAGGCGGCACTGGCCGGCATGGAGCAGCAGCTGGAGGCAGCGCACGAACAGCTGGCTGAGGTGAGCGGGCTGCTCAGCTGGCAAGGGATGTGTGGCGGCGTGGGATGCTGGAGCCAGCTCAGCCACTTTGTTTGCAGACATGTCCATCTAAACAGCCCGCTGTCCGCTCTCATGGCGCCTGCAGATGGAGGCCGCCAGGGCAGCCCTGGCGGCCGCAGAGACTGCCCTGGATGCCTGCCGCAGCGAGCTGGCGGCAGCTGCAGCCAAGGCTGCGACTGCGGCAGACGACGCTGCCAAGTGGCAGGGCGCGGCTGCCGCTCTGGAGGGGCAGCTGGCGCAGGCGGAGGCTGCTGCGGAGGCAGCCAGCCGTGATGCAGGCGAGGCACGAGAGGAGCTTGCTGCCAAGGACGAGCGCATTGCTGAGATGAGGTGTGTCTCTACAGCATTGCCACGTGCCCTGCAATGGTGTGTGTTCGCAGGGATGTGGGGCGTTGTGCGCAGCTTGCAGGACCAAAGTGTTGCGTTCGATTACTTAGACTGTGGATTGTTCGCCTGGTTGTTTTGCCACTGCAGGGCGGCAATGGCTGCTGCCATGGAGCAGCGCAGCAGCAGTTCCCAGGAGGCCGCCAGCCGGCTGGCAGCAGCACAGACAGCTGCAGTCGCAGCATGCGCACCCGCTCTGGGCCACCTGCAGGCAGCGCTCAAGGGGGTGGCTGCAGAGGGGCAGGAGCCTACGGCGGCAGCACTTGGAGCAGCCATGCAGGCAGCGGCAGAGCAGCTGCGCGGCATGCCTTCAGTCGAGGCAGACCTGCCTGGCTGTGTGGGCGCGCTGGGCGGCGCTGTGCGCCAGCTGGCGGAAGGTTACTCACATGTGGCGGACATGCTGCAGGAGCGGCACAAGGTGGGCTGGTCGGTTGGGAGGGGTGTGCCTGCCGGCTGCGGAACCTGCCTCTGCTATGCCTGCACTCTGGTGGTCAGCTCCCGAGGCAGGATTCGCATGGTGTTGGTTTACGATGTCGCCCACATCCTCTCCCGCAGGTGCACCATATACTGTCTGCCGTCACTGCTCGCCTGCAGCAGGTGGCGGCCAGCCACCCCAGCCGGCTGCAGCAGCCCGCAGGCGTACCCAGCAGCAGCTGTCTGGCAGCAGGCAGCTCGGCCAGCCCTGGCAACAGCGACACCAGCGGCCTGTCACTTGTTGAGCTGCTGCAGCGGCTGACGGAGGGCGTGGTGGGCTTGATTGAGGGCCTGGCGGTGGAGAAAGAGTGCCTGGAGTCGCAGATGCTGCACTCCAGCGATGAAGCCCGTCAGCTGCGCAGCCAGGTGATTGGGCGGAGGGGGCATGTTGGGATGAGAGTTCATGCTGCACTGAGTGCAGGCCGAGGAAGGTCTGTGCTGAAGGGGTTGGCGCAAGTCATTTCGTCATCGATGTGTCCATTCACTCTCCACGTCTATCCACCTGCCCCTCCTGCCTGCTGCAGCTCCAGTCCATGCAAGCGGTGCTGTCCTCGCTGCAGAGCCACACCGCACTGGAGCACCAGGAGGCGCTGCTTGCCCTGGAGCAGGCACACAGCCAGCTCAGCGAGCTGCAGCGGGAGCGGGATGAGCTGGCAGAGCGTGCCGCCGCCGCCGAGCGGCAGGCGGAGCAGCTGCAGGCCAGCGCGCGGCAGGAGTGGGGCGCCATGCGCGATGAGCTGTCAGGGCTGGTGCAGCAGGCTGAGGCGGCACAGCTGGGTGCTGAAGCTACGGCCAAGCGGCAGCAGGAGCAGTTTGAGGCGCGGCTTGCGGCCTCCAGCCGTGAGGCAGCAGAGGCTGCTGCTGGGCGGGCAGCAGCGGAGGCGGCAGCTGAGGAGCTGCGACGACAGCTGGCGAGCACGCAGCAGCAGCTGGCGGATGCAGAGCGGCGGCTGGGCGAGCAGGAGGCTGCTGTGCGTGGCAGCCTGGAGGCGTCCCAGATGGGGGTGCAGCAGCTGGAGGCTCAGATTGCCTCGTTGCAGAAGCAGCTGGCAGCCCGGGTGCGGGGCAAGGGCACCAGCGTCGAGGCAGCCAAGAGCGCAGCGGCTGCCAAGGGTGCCGCCTCGCTGCTCAAGCAGGAGAACAGGCAGCTGCGGGCGCAGGTGGAGGGGCTGCAGGAGCAGGTGGGTGGACAGTCTTTGGGCCAGTGGACAGGGGTGCAAGGGCCAACTGCGCCTCCAAGGTGGCCAGCGGCTGCCTTCAGCTGTCATGCGTGTTTCAGTGCATCTCTTTGCACAAGTCTCATGACGGCTAGCAATATCTGTTCTGCTTCCCCGTTGCGTTGTTGTCTGCAGGTCAAGCTGCTGGAGACGCACGTGCGGCAGGGCGTGTCGCAGCTGCGGGCGGCCAAGGAGCTGTCTGAGGTGGCGCAGCGCTCGCTGGCAGATGCAGGTGGGGCCAGGGTGGTACTTGGGGCTGCAGTCAGTGCCTGCATATAAGTATGTGATATACTGCTCACTTTCTGCATGTTCATTGCACAATGAGCAGTCCTGATGTGTCGTCTCCTGCAAGTGGCTTTGCCTTGGAACAGCTGCACAGTCATGGCCCCTGCCTCATATCCGGAGCAAGTGTGCTGCCCTGTGCAGAGGGGCGGGCGTCTCGGGCGGAGGCACTGCTGCGCAAGGTGGACGAGCGCAAGGCGGCGGCGGAGGTGGAGCGGCGCAAGGCCGCTGATGCTGCAGGGCGGCTGGAGCAGCAGGTGCGGGGCCTTTGGCAGGCAGTGAGCTTACAACAATGCAGTTGGGCCATGCCAGCACAGCATGATAGCATGGCAGCGGGTGGCAGCTGGCTTCTTCTGAGTAGGTTAGGCTGGTCTATGTGCAGACAGTCTTGATTATTTATTGCCTGTCTTGAACCTCTCCAGGTGCTGGAGCTGCAGAGCCGGCTGGAGGCTGCCCAGCACCGCGAGCGTGCCGCGCAAACAGAGGCGGAGCGGCTGCGGTGAGGCTTGGGCGGCAAGAGTGGCAGGCCTCCTGTGCCGATGCCTCCCGGTTGCTCATGAGCCATGCTGGCTGCCTCGAGTTTTCTGAAATGGCGGTTGGCGCACTGCGCCAAGGCCGAAGCCAATCTGGCTGCTGACTTGACACTGAGTCCCTCGCTGGCACACTCCTCCCTGTTGCCAGGGCACTCAGCAGCAAGCGTGCTGCGGAAGCCGGCCAGCTGGGCGGCGCACTGGCACAGCTGGAGGTGGCAGAGGCGGCGCTGCGGGACTCCCAGGGCACTGCTTCACGCCTGCTGCAGGTGGGCAGCCTGTTGGCACCAGACGGGGCTACGGAACACGAGGGCCCAGATAGGCCAAAGAGCAAGGGACCCCAGTCAGCCTCCTGGGGCAGCAACCTTGTATGCTGGCGCATGGTGTGCGTCAGGCTAGCTAGCAAACACCTTGCATCTTCGTCACTTTTCTACCCATGTTTCCCTGGCTAAATGTAGGACTGCACCAACCTGCAGCGGGAGAACCGCCAGCTCGCGGAGCAGCAGGCCGCTCTGCAGGCGCAGCTTCAGGGTGCGCTGCTATTGGTTGGTTTGGTCAGGGGCGTGCCTACCCATGGCTTTCACAAGCCAGGTAATAAGGCTGCCCACCATTTTGCTTTGTGCTTGCCTGACTCGACCCCCAACCTTGCCTCTTTGCAACAGACGCACAGCAGGAGGCAAGCGCAGCGGCTGATCAAGTAGCAGACTTGCAGGCAACCCTGGTGAGCATGGATGCTGGTGGCAAGCTTTGCAGCTCTGGGACCTGCTAGCAGCGCCCTGGCCGCCAGAGTTGGCTGCTGCAGTGTTACCTCGTGATGATAGCTTCTTAAAATTCACTCATGCACAGGATTCGGTGCTGACTGAGCTGGACATTGCTCGCTCGCTGCTGGCCAACCAGCGCCACCAGGAGCTGGCAGCCATGGAGGCGCAGCAGCAGCAGCAGCAGCCGGCAGGCGCCATGGGGCAGCGGCTGATTGCGTTCCCCGTGCAATTGGGCAGCATGCAGTTCAACCCACAGGTGCGCGTCGAAGGGGTGCTGTGGGCTATTCAGTCGACAAAGATTAACATACATGTGATTGAATTGCTTGCCTGCACAGGCCGACCCTTGCCCACCTGTCATGCCTGACTTTGCCGACTTACCCAATCTTCCCCATGCAGGCCGGAACCGGGGAGCCGTCGGTGCTCGAGGCAGCCATGAACCAGATCCTGGGTGCCCGGGACACCAATGCCTGGCAGGGGTCACACAGCAGCCTCGGCAAGGCTGGCGCTAGCAAGGCCGGGCCAGACTGCTCGCCCTGCGGCGGTACGGCCAGCTCTGCCTGGGGTCCTGGAGATGCCAGCAGCCGATTCTCGCCCCTTACGCAGCAGCGGTCGCAGATGCAGACGCCTGAGCTGCGCCAGAGCGGTGCCGCTGCTGCAACTGCAGACGATGTCAGCAGCCGGGGTGTCACACCTGAGTGGGGCGGTGCTGAGAGCAGCGCAGCGGCAGCGCAGCAGGCGCAGCAGCAGCAGCAGGCGCCGGGATCGGCGGCCCCGTCTCGGCCAGCCTCTGCTGCCGGCTCTGTGGCGGCGGCAGTGGATGCAGCAGATGTGCGGCGGCTGGTCAACACCGTCGAGGCACTGCAGGTATGTTGATGCGGTATTGCAATGCTGATGTGCGCTTTGGGCAGTATCATGCATTGCGATTGACTTGATAAGAAACGCTCTGTCCGGCTCACACATGCATCCGGCACCTGAAACACGTTGCCTGCCTGCCCGCTTGCTGCCGTGCAGCGCCAGCTGGCGGTGAAGAACGACCGGATCAAGCAGCTGCGCCAGGCGCTCGAGTCCGCCAGCTCAGCCGGCGCCTCCTTCTCTCCAGCACCCAGCTGCCCGGGGTCGGCAGCTGGCGGCAGCTCGGGGGACGCTCTGGTGCTGCGTCAGAAGCTGGAGGCAGCTACAGCGGCGGCAGACAACCTGCGGGCGCTGAACCGCACGCTGGAGGGCCAGCTCAGCGAGGCGCAGCAGGCGCAGCGTGCAGTGCAGGCGCAGCTGGCGGCTGCCATGCGCCGGCTGGCCGCGCTGTTTGATGCTGCTGAGATGGGCAGTGGCAGTGAGGGCAGTGGAGCGGGCAGTGCCGCCCGGCCTTCCAGCGCCGGCGATGCAGGCGGCTTGCTCGTCCTGCAGGTGCGGAGTTTGCTTGAGATTGGGGTAGGCGAGGCAAGCCATGCAATTGGCATGAGGCCTGCTTGCAGTTGCTGCATGCTCTCAACTCCCCTTGCTTGCTTGTAAAGCAGGTGTGTCCTCCGTGCGCTTCTCCATCTGTCCCAACAGGCCCACCAGGTGGAGCAGCTGTGCCAGCGGCTATGCGGCGAGGTGGAGGGCAGCCGGCGGCAGCTGGCCGAAGCGCAGCAGCGCAGCAGCGCCCTGACGCTGCAGCTGGCCAGCCGCAACAAGCTGGTGGAAGCGCTGCAGTCTCAGCTGCGCACCGTGGCAGGCGGCAGCCGAGGCAGCAGCGGCAGCAGTATAGCGGAGGCCACGCAGACGGAGCCCGCTGGGTTCCTGCTGGCACCACCAGCGCCGGCGGTAGCCCCGCCTGAGGGCGCTCATGGTACTGGCGGCGTGACTGCAGATGCGCTGCACAGCTTGGACCGCATTGTGGGCCTCTGGAGGGAGGCGTGCGACACCAAGCAGCACCAGATTGAGGGGCTGCGTGCAGAGCTGGCGCAGGTAGGCGGGTGCAGGACCAGCAACGGCTGGTTGTTGGAAGGCGTCTTGCATCTGGCGCAAAGCAAAGACCAAGGTTCATTGCTACAACCACCGGATGTCCCGATGTGTTGTTGACTTGCTGACCTGCTACACTGTGCATTCACCCTTCCCACTGCCCAAATCGCAGGCGCAAGACTCCCTGTGCCAGGCGCATGTCGATCTGGAGGCCCTGACTGCCACCGCTGAGCAGCTGTCGGAGCAGCAGCAGCACAGCGCGTCGGCTGCGGAGGAGCTGGCACAACAGCTGGCTGATGCAGAGCAGCGGCTGGCGAGCTGCCAGGCGGAGGAGCAGCAGCTTGCTGTGCGGTGCACCGAGCTGGAAGCTCAGCTGCTGGAGCAGGAGTCTGCTGCAGAGGCGGACTCGGCAGCAGCACGGGAGGCGCGAGAGCAGCATGCAGAGGCCGTTGCCCTGGCAGCCAGCCTGCAGCAGCAGCTGGGCATCGCGCAGGCACAGGTGTGGGCATGGCAGGGTGGGCGTGTACTGTGGGCACCGTTTGTGCTAGAAAGAGTCGCCAGTGATTCCGGGATGCCGTAGCTGAGCGTGCTTCCTTGCTGCATGGCGCCCCATGCCCTCATCAGGCGGCCCAACACCCTGCCACCTCTGCTGCCCTTGGATCCATCGCGCTGGCACTGCTTCCTTTCTGCACCCAACGTTTGCCACACCGCACCATAATTTATTTGTCGCACTGCAGGTGCGGGAGCTGGAGCACTCCCTCAGCCTGGAGCGGCTGGAGCACAGCGATGCAGCTGCAGCCCGGCAGACGGCTGCTGCGCTGCGCTCCGACCTCGAAGCAGCACAGCAGAACGCGGCTGCCGCCCGCTGGCAGGCAGCTGATATGCAGCAGCGGGTGAGGGAGCTGGAGGCGGCGGCGGCGGCAGTGGAGGCGGAAGGCGGCGCTGCCGTGCTGTCTGCACGGCTGGATGCGGCTCGCCAGGCAGAGCAGCGGCTGCTGAGGGAAGCACAAGACCTCACAGCCCGCCTGGAGGCGGCGCAACAGCAGGCGGAGGAGGGCCGCAGGGCGGCAGCACGGCAGGGTGCCGAGGCGCAGCAGCTGCAGGAGCGGCTTGCGGCAGCAGAGGCTCAGCGGCAGGAGGCGATGGACGCTTTGGAGCAGCAGAGTGCAGCAATAGAGGGCCTGCAGGCGGCGCTGGATGCAGTGCAGCGGCAGCAGGGCGCTGCTGCGGCAACAGCAGCCACGCATGCGCAGCTGGCCCGCCAGTTGGCAACCACCCAGCGAGAGCTAGCTCTGGCGCAGCAGCAGCGGGCAGTGGCAGACAAGCAGGCAGAGGTTCTGCGTGCGCAGCTGGGTGCAGTGCAGGCCGAGGCAGCAGGCACAGCTGCTCAGCAGCGCCAGCTGGCTGCCACCGAGGCAGCAGTGAGCGATGCGTTGGGGCGGTACCAGCGCGGCATTGCCATGCTGAGCAGCCTGCTGCAGCAGCTGCAGGCGGGGCGGGGCGGCAGCGGCGGGGGGCCAGATGGCGAGGAGCGCCTGCTGGCCTCCCTGCGCTCCACGGCAGCAGGCAGCGGCGGCGGCAGCGGCGGCATGGCGGTAGAGGAACTGGTGGACTCGATCCTGATGGAGGTGAGGGTTGCAAGCGGACAATCACGAACCCCGTGCTTATGTAGAGGACAGTGTCATGCTAATTTTTGGTTTGGAAGCATCCTGCTGATGTGCTAACCAGACGTTCCTCTCCTGCGGTCTCTCACACCCTTTCCTGCAGGTGCACCGCCGCGACTGCGAGATCTCCTCCCTGATCGCCCAGGTGGCACACCTAGAGGCATCGGCGGCAGGCAGCGCACGGCAGGCAGCAGAGGCAGAGGTGCGGGCGTTCGTGGCTGCGTCTACTATCGTTGGGCAGTGACCAGTGATGGGTGATGGTTTGGTGTGGCTGGCGCTCCACACGAAATGCATTCAGCAGCCATGCAGCCGCTCGGCTTGCAACTGCATGGACTGCTCACTTGCGCTCCCGTCCAACCCCCCTCATTCCCTCCCTGCCCGCAGGCCAAGCAGCAGCAGCACAGCCGGTCGCTTGGGCGGCTGAAGGAGCAGCTGCACTGGGTGGCCACCGAAACAGATGCCCTGAAGCGCCAGCTTGGCGATCGAGACAAGCAGCTGGCGGCGCTGCGGCGGGAAGGCATGGGAGCCAGCGGCAGCGGCAGCCTGGCGGGCGGCGCATCGTACACAAGTGGCAGCTGGCGAGGGGGGCTGTGACTATGACCTATTCAAAGCCTGATAGGAGACCGACTCTGTACATTAGGACATGACGAATCAATCCAGTTTTTTGTGCGGGGGCATTACCTGCCGCTATGCCTGGCGCCACATGTGACCTGCAGGCCTGCGTCCATTTAGAAACCACAGACCACAAAATTAATCGCTGTCCATCAGCAGGAGGCTTGTGTGCTGATCAGCTTGCAGAATGGACATTTGGCACGCGAAGTGAGTGCCTCCCCAACGACTGCCATGTCACCGCCGCCGCATGAGAGGTTGAGACGCTCAGCCTCACCCCAGCCGCATACAGTGAGCTCAATCGCCCAATATACGTGAATTTGAGCACCAGTGCTGTGTTCTGAGCGCTATGGCGGGCAGGGCGGCGGCGCTGCGCATCACCGACCTGCCGGAATCCGTCTTGTTCCGCGTATTTGACTTAGCGGGCAAGGAGGAAGGGTGAGTGGGCGGCAGCCGGGGCTGCCTCGGCCCAGCCTGGCCGCCTCCGCCGCCCCTCCGCCGCACGCCCCGTGCCCACTCAATTTCCACTGCCCTGCCTACCTTCCATACAGGCATTCGATCTGCCTGGTTTGCAAGTCATGGAACTCGCTCTTCTTTCAGGCCCCGGGCCTGTGGCGCTCGCTGCTGCTCGATGGCCGGCTCGCCGCTGCCCGCGGCAAGCTGGCGGCATGGCTGGCTGCCAAGCGCTCGCTGCTGGCGCGGCTGGGCAGCGTGGTGACGGTTGCACACGCTGAGCTGGTTGACCCTGAGGAAGACTTTTTCATCGAGCGCTACCCTTTGGACACCAGGATGAGCGAGGATGAGGGCGAGGATGAGGGCGCACAGCCCAGCGACAGCCAGCCGAGCGGCGATGCGTGGGACAGCGTGGCCCCACTGCTGCAGGCCCTGCCGCCCAGCCTCTGCGAGCTGCGCCTGCTGTTGCAGTGCGGGGAGGCACGGGCTGCCGGGCTGGCAATGCCCAGCCTGCCGGCCTTGGACAGCCTAAGCATTCAGGCACCCTGGGTCCCTGGTAACACGGCAGTGCAGCCTGTGGTGGCAGCGTGGCTGCCGCTGCTGCCCTGCCTGCGGGCGTTCACCTGGAGCAGCCCCTATGGAGCAGATCTGTCTGCACAGCTGATGGACGCCGTTGGCGGCCTGTCGGGCTTGACTGCCTTGAGTTTGCAGGTGCGATTTCAGCAGTGAGAGCTGCCTTGCTGTCAAAGGCTTGCGTGCTGCACGCCTCCAGCAGTTGGCAGGCTGAATGGCCCAGCCTTGAGGCCTGAACCGGCTGCACTCAAGCTGTCTGCTCGGCCGGCCCACCGGCCAGGGCGACTGATTTCTGCCCTGGCCCCTGCTGCACAGGTGGCAGACGAGGATGACGCAGATGTGATTGGACATCTGCCGCCTGAGGCAAGCGCCGCCATTGCTGGCCTCACAGCGCTGCGAGACCTCGCCTGCAACGCCAGCCTGCTGGATCCAGGGCTGGTCACTGCAGCTGCAGGGCTGCAGCACCTGACGGCACTCTCGCTCGGCGGGCTGCCTGAGGGAGCACCGCTGGGGCAGCTGGTGACGCTGAGCAAGCTGTGCAAAATGAGGCTCAGCATGGCTGAGAGTGCGACCGAAACCCTGGAGCTACCCGACCCAGCAGCCTTCCCAGCGCTGGCCAGCTTTCAAGTCAACCGGCGGGGCAGCGAGGGCCTGTTCCAGGCAAGCACCGCCAGCTGTGCTTGCATGCTGAGAGGTTGTGGCGCATATGCCGTTGTCCTTCAAGCTCTGCTGCCGCGGCCGAAGGCATGTTTACCTGCGCGCTGCTGCTGCTGCCCCCTTTGCTCCTTCTGAACGCTGCCCGTCTGAATTCCCCACATCAGGTGGCAGGCGCAGGCGTGTCAAAATGCTCGTGGGGCAGCGTGCTAAAAGTCGAGGGCCTGACAGGTCTGCGCTCCTGGGCACACCTGCTGAGCGCGCTGTGCCCGCTAGCTGGCAATGCCATGCTGCACAGCCTGCACGTGCTGCACATCGTGGACAGCGAGCTGCCAGCAGAAGCGATGCAGGGCTTCCCTCCGCTGCCCGCCCTGTTCGAGCTGCACCTTACAACTGCACCGATGGTCCTGTTGGCGCTGCCGCGCCCGACGGTCCAGGCGCATTGAGCGCTCCGCTCAGCACGGCCGCTGCTGGCGCCCTGCTGCGTTCTGCGCCCCTGCTGTGTAGCCTTTCGCTCAGGGGCAGCTTCAGAGGCCAGCTGCCTGCGGAACTGGCTTCCTTGCACGGCTTGATAAGGCTTGACTTGAGT